>Ga0326727_10000720_pt1 | contig 133511 bp, 141 predicted proteins | sample MB2enrmetagenome_FD_207643 | JGI IMG/M metagenome (GOLD analysis project Ga0326727, IMG submission 207643) | Lab enriched peat soil microbial communities from McLean, Ithaca, NY, United States - MB29MY | ecosystem: Environmental > Terrestrial > Soil > Wetlands > Peat | place: USA: New York... | reverse complement strand
CACCTTCTTCGTCCTCAACTATCGCTATTCGTTCCACTGAGAACAACCTCGATTCCAGTCGTTTCCTTAGGTCTGCTTCAAGTTCTGCGTTCGACACATTCTCTGCTGGGAGAACGCTGATAATTGCCACGCGAGTCAAATGCTTCAACTCTTGATTGGTTGTACCTGAAATACGCGCAGGGGTTACCTTTAGCTTTGCACTCAGTTTCGATAATGCCCTCGCGTAGGGCTGTTAGAACCTTAGGTCCGAGAAGTTCTTGAATTGTGTCGTCAGTGCCCAGTGCTCGCCAATCGGTTTGTTACAGCCCACACTACCAACCGCCAGCGTTACTTCCCCGCGAGATGATAACGGATACTCTACGGTTGACGGGTGAGGGTGGATAAAATCGGTTGATGGAGGTCTAAGTTCGGTTTTTCTTGTCTCTCTCAGTATAGTTTCTTATTGTTCGGTGCTGTCGAGTCCTTGTTTGATCCTGTGCTTCTGCGATTCTCCTTAGGCTGAGAACGATTTCGAGAGGCAGGTCTTTTCTTGCCGTTATCACAATAGTGTTGTCACCTAGTGGTATCCCGTGGACCGTCAGTTTGTCATAGCCAAGTGAGTAGAATTGATGTGAGCCTAAGAATTTCTCCATCTGTTTGATTATTCCTCGTATGATGCTCGTCCATAACCCTGTGTACGTAGCTATGTGTTCGTCGGGCATCAATTGTCTCCCACGTATCATTGACTCAACGACCTCCCCGTTCTCGTTCACCACCATCACGAATCCGATCCTCCTATCGACGGCAAGAATTCTATCACAGATTCCGGTCATGGTCCAACACGAATCTGAAACAAACTGCGGAACAGAGAATACGTTTAGCGTGACACTTCAAGTTACCGTTGCCTCACGGTTTTTCTGGTAGCAGATAGTCCACGATTGACGAAGACGCAAGTAAGCGCCCGCTACATGCGCTAGCGATTACTTCGTCAAGTTCCGTCAGCATCTCGCTTGAAATTGTCAGCCTGATCTTGCCGTCAAGGACGGTGTTCCATAGTTCTCGCGGCTTGCCACGCTTTATGAGAGCTGAAACTAGGACGTTCGTATCGAATACAGCACGAAGCAATCCTACGTTCACTTGGATTTTCGTGTTCGCTTCTCTGCTCTATATTTCTGAACTGCCTTGTTTATCTCTTCCTCGCTCATTTCTCCGTATTTCGCTATTCTCTTGTCGATCTCCTTCCACAACTCTTGCATTTCCCTTTTCACCTCGGGTAACGCGAGTTTCTTGAGGATAATAGTGTCCTCTATATTGTATACAAGCAGTTTCGAGCGAGGCTTCAGGCCCAGCTTGTTCCTCATATAGCTGGGGATTACAACTTGACCCTTGTCGCTGACTATGGTAACGTCCGGTTCCGTCGACGCGTTTTTGCTCATGTATAATTCTCTTACGTTCTTACGCTAAATATTTGACGGTAGATGAGACCAACCTGGCGATAGCACCGGCCTTCTTTCCCTCAAGCCAAGTACATGAAAGCATGGTATGCCAGGGGCGCACAGAAGTTTCTCTTTGTCAGTCCATTCAGCAAAGCAGCCGTAGTCGCCTTCTCAGCCCTAGCGGCGTCCGTGTTCCTACTCAAACGAAGACGCAAATAACCACCCGAACGCTAACCAAGCGCTCCACCTTTTCCACATTCAAGCCTCCGTACTCGGTGCAGTAAATGCCCTCCTACGCATGCGAGGCCATCACGTAAGGAATCCTTACTTAGTGGACCTTACTAGAGACACTGCCGGAGGACAGGTCAGTGGCCACAAGCCAAATAGTGAAAATAACCTCAAAGGGGCAGTTTACGCTTCCCGTTGACATGCGGAGAGAGCTATCATTGGGCAAAGACAGTCACCTCTATGTGACGAAAGTGGGGCGGCTCATTGTGATCAAGAAGGTCGAGGAGCTTTCCTTGGATGATATCTCAGCGATCCTCGAACCCCTTGCGAAGAGAACTGGCCTAACACGCAGGGTACTAACGGAAGACATTGAGAAGGCAAGGGAGGAAATGTTTGGGGAGAAGGAAGACAAGGTCCACGTTCACCGTTCTCATTGACAGAAACATTCTCGTTTCCGGCCTTGTATTCCATGAGGGGAATGAACATCGGATACTAAGACTGGCAGAAGACAAAGTGATAACACTTGTATTACCTGAGTTCGTTTTGGAAGAGGCTAGGGCCGTCCTAGGCCGACGCTTCGCAGAGCATGAAATCTTTCTAGATGCATTTCTTCTGCGAGCGGAGCACACTACAGTTCCTTGGATCCAAATCGAACAACATTTTCCAATATACCGAGGCGACGTCAGAGATGTAAAGGACGTAGCAGTGTTGGCCTCGACAATTTTGGCGAAACCCAATTTCGCAGTAACGGGAGATAAGACTCTAAGAGAGGATATGCGGCGCTGCCGCGACACGCGTCCTACAACTATTTGCTCTTCAAATGAATTCCTAAAGAAAACCGCGAAACGACTTTTGCATAGGTAACAAAAGGCAGCGTCGCGATAATTTCGGTAGACAACGACGATTCGGATGCGGGCGTTCGTCATCTGTCTGAAGAATTTCTTCTCCTCTTCGTGAAATAAAGTAAGTGTAGCGAAAAAGCCCGTCGTCCTGAAGATTTGGTCGTGGGCTAGCGTATGAAGCTCAAACGGGTCAGAGCATACGGCTGAAGTCATCGTACACTTTACTTCTGTGTCCAACGTGCAAGACAATTACTCTCTTGTCCTTTCTGTCTATCTCGCAGATCGCTCTGTAGTCCCCGACTCTGATTTGCCAGAACGCGGAGGGAGTGAGACGCTCGCCTTTCATTTCGGGAGAATCCTCTAATTCTTTCAACGATTCCTTGATTCTAGTCTTCAAAGGCTCGCTCAATTCGGCGAGGAACTTGGCCGCTGTAGGGTGGAGGAAGACCCGGTAGGTCAAGAGATCTCTTCGAGGGGAATTAGTGAGTCCGGTTTCTTCTTGGCTTGTTCACTGCGGTTGAGGAGCTTCCCGTAGAATTCCCTAGTCCTCTCCCTCTCTTCATATAGCAACAGGACCGTTTTGACCGCCTCGCTTCGGTTAGCAAACCGACCCTCCGCTATCCACCGATCTATCTCTTGGACCACTTTCTTCGGTACCCTGACCTGAACCTGAACCGTTGCCATTGTACGTAAACAATCTTGTTTACGACACTATAAGCGTTGCTAGTTCCGGTGCTCGTAGCTCAGTAGATTATGAAAGCCGTTTGGCGCGCGCAAATGAGAGGGTTATGGGCAGGCGATGTGAGGACAACCATCCGACTAGACTTAATTGTTCGTGCGCGCGAGTGGTTAGGTGAAGAGGGGAAAGGTGAAGGCTAAGGTATCGGCGGGTAAGCTCATGATTGAACCGACGTTGTCGCTGGAGGAGTTGATAAGTACTCCCGTGATCAAGATAGGCGTCAGAGAAGCAGAGAGGCTAAGCGAACAAGTTCAGAAGGAAGAAGGAGCCTATGGCTGAACTCCTTATCGAGATCACCTATCTTCTTCGATCTTTTGTGTGAACAACTTGGAAAAACTCGGAGATTCGCACAGACTGCGAGTTAGTGCGAGTTAGTTTTAGCGAGATCTTACGGCAACGGGTCTCTCATACCCTTTACGGCTTTGTCCATCGCTCCTCTTGCGAGCGCCATGTCCAACCGGATCAGTTGCCTCACAACTTCATTCTGGGTGGCAAGCCGATACATAGTGGCTCTGCCAACAGATCTCGTGACCTTTACAGCGCCCGATTTTTCCAGATCCTTCCAATACTTGAAAAAAGTAACTCGGCCCATTCCCAGATCCTTCACTGTCTCATTCTTCGAGAAGTCAGAAAATGGATTGTCCAGGAAGAAGTCTATGATTCTCAGTATCGGACTGGCTCCAAGGTACTTGAGCAGTAAGGTCTCGTTCGGCTTGTATGACATAATCGTTTCCTAGTTGCGCTTCATACGGTTCAATTTTCTCTTCCTTCTTACGACCTTACACTCGTCACAGTTGCAGGTCATCGCAATCCAGAATGCTGGTAGGTGGGAGTAGGATGCTCGGGCCCCATACTTCCGGCTCAAGCTGATTTCCAGCATACGTGCTTCATCGGTGCTCTCATGCCACACGTGCACGCTCATCGTGTTCCATGCCGGTCTTCCTTTCTTGAACGCTTCATCCAGCTCTTCCCAATCCTGCGACAGCCCGAAGTAAGGAAACCCTACGCAAATCTCCCAATCTCCGATTTTCATCCTCTCACTAGACAACGATCTCCACTAGAGGCTTACAATGTTTGCATCGAAGATCTAACTAAACGAAATAAAGAACGACGGAGCACGACATTGCGAACAAATCATCTGCGAATGTCGAAAGATGAAGGGCCCCGTCCTCATACACAAAGGTGCCCACAGAGCACAGAGATACGCCCTATACGGCCTCCCCGCAGGGGCTGTAATAACGAAGAAATGGCGGTTCATCGAATAGACGTCTTTCATAATCTCAGTTTTCAGGTTGGCTCGATGAGGATCTGTTAAGGATGCGTATCGCCTTACCCTCTTCCACTCAAAGACCTTGATCTCACGTGGAAGTTTCTCCGCGTTCATATCCAGCAAGAGTTATGTATTGCAATGTAATACGTCACATACATGGCCCAGAAAACGGAAACAGTCACGCTTCGTCTTTCGCCTAGAGAGGCACGGCTGGTAAGCGCGGTTCAGGCGCTAACGCATCTGGACAAGGCAACCCTCTTGAGGGATTTCATCGAGGACGGAATGAGGAGGAGTGTGTTGGAGTTCTACAAAGAGGGTCACATTACGGCTCAGAGGGCAGCTAATGTTCTTGATATTTCCTTACGCGAATTCCTGAGCCTCCTGGAGAAGAATGGGTTACCCGTCAATTGGGATAGCGATCTGACTCGTGAGTATATGACCACGCGTTATGGTGAATGATCTGTGCCCGCGGTCTCGGACTCGGGGCCGTTGATCCATCTGGCGCAGACGAATCAAATTGAACTTCTCAAACCAATTTTCGGATCAATATTGATCGCCCCGCCTGTTAAACGTGAAGTAGTGGACGAAGGAATTCGAGGAACGTATCCTGACGCCAACCTTGTGGCAGAGGCAATACGCGAGGGATACATAATTGTCCACACAATCGACAGTCGAATTACAAACCGAGCCTCGAGACTTGCAAAGCGGGAGAAGATTTCCGAGGTCGACTCACAGGCACTACTGCTCGCCAAAACCTTGCGAAAACCACTACTGACGGACGAGAAGATTCTTTCTACGTTGGCGAAGATGTACGGGCTTGAGGTTTGGAACACTTGGACGACACTTTTGGAGGCCCTGCGAACGAAGCTTATTGAGAGACATGAAATTCAGCAAGCAATTAACGAACTGGGCGACAGAAGACACAAGCTCTCCTCGACCTATGCGAGGCAGGTTCTTGACGCGGCAGATAGGATCACGACGTCTGGAACCTGAGATATTTCTGAATCAGAGGCCAAGTGGATAACGAAGCCATTGCCGGAGGGTTGGAAATGGTGCGGGTTACTACTTGTTTTGAGTTTTCTTTCGTCCTGTTTTGGCAAGGTAGGCTGCGGCGGCGATGATTATGATCGCGAAGATTACGGCGCCGAACGTTGTCATGTCGGGTCCTCCGCCGCTGGTGCCTGTTTGCGTGGTCTGGGGCGCGGTTGGCTCAATGGTTTGAGCTAGTGTTTGGGTTGCGGTTGAGAAGACGACCCCTGTAGCCGTCACCAGGCTCGGCGCGGCTGAGGCGAGGTTCGCCGTGATCGCGACGGTTACGGTTGATTCTGATAGGTTGTTTACGACGAGGTCGTAGGTTCCGCTTGCGGGTATTACCGTGCTGAGCGTGTACGATGTGGTATTCGTCTGAATTGCTACTGGATTGGAGGGCGTGCAGGTTCCTCCCGCCACAACCTGGTGCTGCCAGGCTTGAAATGCGGTTGAAGTCAGGACGTAGACGTTTACGGCGGTTTTCGCCGACACGGAACCTGTGAGAATTTCACCCGCCGTCCCGTTGAACGCTTGCTCGAAATACTCGCCGCATACTCCGTGCGTCCCAAGAATCGTAACGGGGGGCCCGACGTAGACGGGTGTCATGGGGCCGGAGGTTGTCAGAGTCTGTGTTGTTAGGCCTGTGATGGTCGTTGTGGCATACTGCTGACTCTGGACGGTTTGAACGGCGGTTAGCAAAGAGAGTAGAAGAAGAAGTGTGAAAGCGTGCTTTCCTCGGGTCATTCTGACCACGAGCAAGAAAAGAGTGATCTTTCCTTTTATCGTTACCGATGGCCGCGTCTATCCAATCTAGCCCAAGTCTTACCTCGTTACGCTCACGGAGCTAACTTTCGGCGAGTTTGAGGTTCGTTTCGAGGCTTCATAGTCGCGTTGCGACGCACTCGAGGATATTCGTTGTTTGGGTTGGGGATAATATGATCGAGGTTCTCGTGAACACTGGTTCGCTTGTTCCGACTTGCTTGATGAATGTGCCGTCTGTGAGGAACTTCACGACGTCCGCAACAATACTACACTGCTGGCTGGAGACGTGGGCTAGGTCGCGAACTGAATAGTACTTTCCCGCTTCCATCAACGACCACACAGAATCAGCCCAAGAGACTCGCAATTGACCATCGAACGTCTTGTAAGTCTGTACAATCGGGTAAACGATGCGTCACCCCTCGGGTGGAAGAATCGTGACACAATCACGCAGTTGATTCCCGCAAATCATGCCCCGGGTGGTCGATGAAGAGTCATGTGTCGGCTCGAGTCAGGGGTTTAATTCACGACCATTGCAGCCAGCGGGTGACAGTTTGACCAAAACTTTGCAAGAACATTGGAAAAGCTAGGTTCGCGGTGGGAACATTTTCTGAAGTTGTAACCTCTCGGGCCGACGAGCGGTCGCACTCGGGCCTTCTACTCGGCGGGTGCGCATATGCTCCGATGAGATATGGTGAGCGGTCGAGTTGCCACATTCCTCGTGCCCATCTTTCTCATCGTCATAATCAGTCTGACGCCGGTCCATGCGGAGTCGACGCAACCGTCGATTCCGATCAACGGACGGTATTCGGTTTTAACAATCAAGATCTTCATTCCGGTTACTCCGAAATGGGCGCATGATGTCGTGCTCAACGCCGCCGTAGCGTGGAATCGTGCGCAGCTCCTCTACCTACAAAACAACCCCTCGGCAACGGTCTACACGTTCGCGGAGACGGACGATGGGACGGCCACGTCGACGGTGAGCTTCTCGATGCCGGCGGCCTACGCACCAATAGCGGTCGGGTGGACCAACTACAAATACGCCCCCGGCTCACGCATGGCCATAGTCTCAACTCAAACCTACCTAACCCCCACGGTCTTCAACGACGCGCAGGCGGGTAATGCAACCGCTAAGCGGTATGCGTTCTGGCTGGCGCTGCATGAACTCGGCAGAATCCTTGGCTTAGGCAGTTTGATGGATGGGAGAGACATCATGGAACCCCGCTACTTCGCCAATAGGGTGGATGCCGTACCCCAATTCTCAACCCTCGACCTATACGCCCTCCACGTGCTGGCGCAGGGAAATGCACCAATGTTCGTAACTTTACCCGACGGCGTTCAGGACCAACTTATGCCGGTCACCACATTTCTGGCCGCACCCTGAGAATAGGAGTTGGCCGCGTCGCCCTTCAGAGCAAGGCTTCCGAACGTACATTGCAAATTCGAGTAACGTTACGTTGATGGTTGGTGTCGTTGTCTCAGTGGATAGAGCGGGTATTCGTATTGAAGGGAAAGACAAGTGGCTAACTTTACGGAAGGAAGAATGCCTGGTTTCGACCTATTTCACATTGCTGAGGTACTAAGCTGTAAGTATAACGCGATATGGATTGAGGCTTTCCCTATTCATAAGAGCTTAGAAGCCGAAGTCTCCATTGCGCTGGAAGGGGAACTCCTGTTTATCGAAATCTCGGTAGATGCCACAAAAGTCAGGCCGACGAGCATACACTCGTTTGACACTCGAAACATTAAGCCATTACGGCCTCTCGATATCGAAAACAAATCAGGCACGTACGCAAAGCATCCCCAAGTCATCAAGTACATAGAAGCAATCGAAGCAGACCTTGGAATATCGTAACTGGCCACCACACGAAAGTAAACAGCCTCAAGCACCAAGGACCAATGGCGCCTTACCTGATAACTCGAGACGCAAGTCAAATATCAAAGTATCAGAGCCAGATCACGCGATGATGTATGTCTGATACGAAAAAGGTGGAAGACGCTCTATTGGAACTGGAGCAGCGGGCAACGAGCGACGCGGAACAGTTCTTTCGTCCTCGCGTGACGGCGGACAAACTAAGAGTCACAAAGAAAGAAGTGAACGGTCTCTTCGCCTTCATTACTGTTGAATCGCCTAAAGGAAAAGTCATTCTTCGATACGCATGGCGGACGAAGCAACTGCTTGGCACGGTCTAGCTTAACGCGTAAAATCAAATAGCCATCAACCAACCGAAAAGTAACGAGCACAGCTGACTCGTCCATACATACCTCATCTCCTGAACCATACGTCTCATATGGCGCGAGCGGAACCATTGCTGAGGGTGCCTATGTCAGAACGGGTCACGGTCGAGAAGAAGGAGTTTGAAAACTTCCTGGCGGAGAATCAGAAGCTAATCGACCGCTCTCAAACATTAGCCAACGCCTTTGACAGGTTAGAGAAAGAGAACGTTCAACTCCGCCAAGAACTTGAAGCTACGAGAGGAAAGCTTCAGAGGCTTGAATCGAACACTCATCCATCTGACGCTTCCTTGAAAAAGGCGAGAAGCGACATGTCACGCCTCCTCGCGGAAATAGATAAGAGAATCGCAAAGTGACAAGTTGCCTCTCCCCTTAGAAGCAGCCTCGTCGAGTTACGGATACGGCAGCGTATAGGATTAATTCAGGAAGATGGAGGGGGCGTGGAGAAGGATCATGTTTAGAATCTTCTTTGCCACTGATATTCACGCATCCGACTTAGTTTTTCGGAAGTTTCTGAATGCCGGAAACTATTATCATGCTGACGCTTTGATTTATGGCGGAGACATAACGGGCAAAGCCCTCGTCTTCATAGAACGGGGCAGTGAAGGAAAGTATCAGGCGGATTTTCTGGGAACGCACCACGTTGTGACAGAGGCCGAATTAACCGGCCTAACGCAGAAGATCATGGACAGGGGTTACTATTACACGGTAATGGATCGAGACCAAATCGAGAGTTGCATGAGCAGTAAGCCGGAGATGCAAAAGGTGATGACGGAGGAGATGGTCAAGAGGTTAAACCGATGGTTGGAGATAGGGAGAGGCCTTTACGCTAATTCCGCCAAGAAGGTTTACCTGCTCCTAGGCAACGACGATCCGAGAGACGTTCTAGACGCGATAAGGCGGGCTTCGAACGAGAACCTAGTGGACATTAACGAAAAAACGTTCGTCGTGGACGGCGGAATTGAGGGGATCGGGGTACCGTTCTCTAATATAACGCCGTGGAAGCTGCCAGGGGACCTTCCTGAGGATGAACTTCAGCGTAGGATTGAGGTTCTAGCCTCCCAAGTGAACGACGTGGAACATTCAATATTCATGATACACGTCCCTCCAATCGATACCGCGATCGATGAAGCCCCAATGCTGCAGGATCTGAAGTTGAAGGTGGATGTGACGGGGATTCAGATGACGCATGTGGGTAGTACGGCCGTGAGAGCGGTAATCGAGAAGTATCAGCCCATGATTTCGCTTCACGGGCATATTCATGAATCACGCGGCGTGGCGAAGATAGGAAGGACATTGTGCATCAACCCGGGCAGCGAATATGAACAGGGAGTATTACGAGGGGCGATCATAAACATCGACGAGAAAAGTAAGAAAGTGAAAAGCCACCTGCTCGTCTCCGGCTAAGCGGCCGGGATGGGTTGACGGTCTTCGCAAGCACGGACTCATCGGGTTAGCATTATTTTATTGGATTTTTCCTTATCGTCCCAAGCTCTTATCGCGTCATGAATTTGTCCAAGTTCAAACCTGTGAGTGATGAACTTCTTTAGGGGTATGCGGTGCGATGCCACCAGCTGAGATGCCTTGGTGTAGTGGTCGTAAGTGTAGCCCGAGGTCCCTGTTAGGGTTAGTTCGTTGTAGTGTATTATGTTTGGTTCGAGTTCGACTGTCACTCCCTTGGGGGTGCCGCCGAATATGTTCACGAACCCTCGTTTGGAAGCCATCCGTAGCCCTTGCACAATGGTCTGGGGTGCGACTGCCGTAACGACCACGATCTCTGCACCCTTCCCGCCTGTCGCTTCGGTTACCGCCTTCACGGGGTCCACTTTGCTAACATCGACTAGGTAGTTCGCTCCGAGTTCTTCTCCGAGTTTCAATTTCCAATCTACCAATCCGCAAAGGATTATTCTTGTCGCACCGTACGCCTTCGCTAAGGCTACGTGCATCAGTCCCATTGGCCCGTCTCCGATGACTACGGCATTCTTGCCCGGTCTTGTTCCCGCCGATTCTGTGGTGTTCAGGGAGCAAGCTAAGGGCTCGGTCATTGAGGCTTCCTCGAAGTCTGCACCCTTGGCGAGCGGGAAGATTCCTCCTCGTTGTACGAACCGTTTGGGGATGAGGATGAAATCTGCGTGTGCGCCGTTCACATTATAGCCGAACGCCATGCCGTTCTCGCATACGTTTTCGTGGCCGCTTCGGCACATCATGCATTTTCCGCAATACGCGTCCGCCGGAACATTAACCGGGTCCCCCTCCTTGACCCCTTCGACGTTCTGTCCGACGGCGTAGACGCGGCCGGCGAATTCATGGCCCATCGTGACCGGGGGTTTTACGGATGAGCTTCCGTTTCTAAATATCCGGACGTCTGAGGGGCAGAGGCCGGACACTTCCACTTTAACTACGATTTCGTCTGTTCCCGGCTCCGGAACCGGTTTCTCCTCAAGCCTTAGGTCGAGGGGGGCATAGAATACTGCCGCTTTCATCGTGCTGTCATCTAGAAGACTTTGAGCGCCTCGTCTACGCTCGCATGTTCCTTCACTATCTTCGACATGGCCCTGATCATCTTCTTCGGCTCTTTGTACTGCCAAATGTTTCTCCCGATGCTCGTCCCGACGGAACCCGCGTCCATTATTCGTTTGACGAATTCCAGGATTTGCCGTTCGGAACTCATTTTTGCGCCGCCGGCGGCGACGACCGGGACGAGGGAGTATTTGACAATCTTGGAATAGTAATCGAGGTTGTCGGGGAAGTATACCTTAACCAAGTCGGCTCCTTCCTCGCCCAGGCTTCTAGTCGCCAGTCTTGTCAATTCCGCTCTGTCCTCGGTGGTTTTACTCCACACCTCGACCTCACCCAAGAGCGGCATCTCATGCTCATGTGCCTCGTCTGATAACATTCCGAACCACTGAAACATCTCGTGCTCCTTCGGATGGCCTGCGGTAACCGTGTCGACGATTGCATCGGCCCCCACGCGTAAGGCTTCCTCCACCGATGAGACGAGCATCTGGTAGGACATGTCGGCCGACGTTCCGGTGGCACCGGTCACCCTGTACACGATACCCGTCTTGCCTAGGAGGTTGTGAACCCGAAACAATGTTCCTCTCCTCAGTAGGATCGCGTCCGCTCCCGCTTCGACGAATTCCCTTACCAATTTCTCCGGGTTTTCGAGCTCTGGGTAGTATGCCTCAATTCCATGATCAATCGGAACTATGACCGTCCCGTCCCTGGGCAAAACCCGAGCCAAACGAACACTCTTACCTACATCAATCAAATCAATCACGGCGGGGCTACCGCGGAATACTATTAATTAGGTTTACAGCTCCCACCTATTTGCGGCTTGAACCTAACTTTCCGTTATCGTCTTGAAGTCGTCTTTGTGCTTCTCGTATAGGTTGACGTAGATTGAGAATAAGCGGTCATACATCTGCTTCAGCGATGGGTCCGGAGTTATTCTCTCTTCGGGGGTTAGCCATTCCTGAATTTCTTCCCATCTTTTCTTGAGTCCGGCCGCCATGTAACCTATGTAGGCCGCGCCCACGGTTGTTGAGGCTCGAAAGTTGTAGCTTAGGGGTACGTTGAGCACATCGCACACGATTCTACGGAACAGGTTGTCCCTGGCGCCTCCCCCGCTTATCGAACCGGCCTCGAACAGGTATCCATTCTCCAGCATTACGCTCATGTTGTGCCTGAGGGAGTACGCGATCCCTTCCAATGTGCCGTGCAGAATGTCGGCCGGCTTAGTGTCCAACGTCAGGCCGAATATGATGGCGCGGGCTAGCATGTCGAAGACCGGGGTCCTTTCACCGAGGATGTAGGGAAGAATGACTACGCCTTTGGAGCCGGGGCTGGAGGTGGAGGCAAGTCGGTTGGCGGCGTCGTAATCTATCCTACCGTTCATGAGCAGCTGAATCATCCAATTATAGCAAATGCCCGAAGCCGCCGTCCCTCCGCCAATGTAGTACAGGCCTTCTATCGGGCTAAAGTCGAGGTAGAGCCTGTCATCGGGCTTGGGCATACGCGAGGCAGTATAGATTATGCCGGTGGTGCCCAGCTCGATAGAAAGCCTTCCCTCTCCTAACAGTCCTAACGTTAGCGGGGTGGCGATTGCGTCAACGCATCCCACCGTGACCCAAGCTCGCCTACCCAACCCCAAATTCGATTTTTCCTTCCCTGTAATCTCACCGTAGTAACTGGTGGGCTTCAGCACGGGGAGCTTCGAATGATCCAATTCCATGAAGGAGAGAAGTTCTTCGGACCATTGCTTTCGTGAATAGTCTAGGAGGCCGCCTTCCTCTGCTACGCTGTAATCGATGACTTCCTCTCCGCTAAGCCTCCAGACGATATATGAGGCCAAGTCCCAGAAACGATGCGCATTAGCGGCTAGGGAGGGTTCATGCTTTCGTAACCACAGAATCTTAGGGGCATACTGCTGAACGTTCGCTCGGTTCCCGTTTATCTTCAATAGGCGGCTGAGGCCAATTCTCGTATTGAGTTCATCGACCTCTTGCGAAGTTCTCAGGTCGTTGTAGAGTATGGCGGGCCTCAACGGCTTCAGCGATTTGCCCATTACAACTAGAACGGGCGCCATGCAGGACAGCGACACGATTAAGTCGTCACCGCCTAGGTCCTTTGATAGCTCTTTCAAGAGGGTTGAGGCGTTGGCGTAGACTTCTTCCGCGTCTACCTCCATCTGACCCTGCGATGGGTGGCGTATTTCCGCGGTCGGGCCTGTAACGCTCTTCAGGATCTTCCCATGCGGGTCTACTATCGAGGCCTTAATGCGAGTAGTTCCAACATCGAGTGCCGCGACCTGCAAATGCCCTCACCGCAAAACGTCCTCGATCTCTCTCCACCAAACCTTGTGCGATCCTTGTTTCGCCCTCTTCTCCCACTTTTTCGACTTCGGAGCCTTGTCAAGGGTTTCTATAAGCGCACCTATCCGTTCAATCGACAGCTTCATTTCTGGCCCCGGTCCGGCGTTCGACTCATTGAGTATCCTGCCCGCCAAATCTGAGGCAAGCTTCAAGTTGTTTACGGCATCGTAGTAGAAACCCCAGTCGTCTGATAGCAGTTCCACCACTCTGGGAGAAGCTTCTCCAGGCTTCAGGATCGATAATGCTATGATATCCAGGAGATCTTTCTCGTTGATGAAGTGAATCTGAAGTTTAGTAAGAAGTAAATCGTCCGCGTTCAAGCCCGGATATTCCAGTTCCAATCGACCTCTGATGTCTATGTCGTGGTTGAATTCCAGCACGTCGAGCAGAACGTCGACGTGGTAGGTTCCTTTGGGGTGGTAGTAGATGCGTCTTCTGTCTCCGAATAGGGCGTTGATTATCTTGTCTTTCTGGAACAGAAGCTCATCTAGGAACAGTTTGTTCATCAATTTGGTTTGCTTCGAATAGCCTATGAAATCTAGGTCGGCGAATGTGGCGTTGGAAGATCCGGCCCTGCGGCGTTCAACTAGCAGTTGCTTCAATGCCGGCTGGTTCTTGGCCATGTAGAAGATGGCGACGCCCCCGCCCAGCCTGAGCGTAATTCCCATGTTCTTTGCTAGTTCAAGTATCTTCAGAGCCTCATCGACAAGCTCCTCGCTGCCAATCCCCGCCTTTTTCGTAACATCGGACGTGCTCAACTAAACATCAACGGCTGCTGCGAACATCTGTGTGTGGTCTGGGACGGTTGATAAGGTAATTGGGCAAAGCCCTGCGGCCTCCAACCTCAGGAATCGACGCACCACCAGCGCATAACTGCGCCTAAGTGTGTGCAAGTTTCGGTTCGTTGAAAATATAAGAAAAAGGGAGGAGAGGGGGTTCTTGGTTTATGCTGGGGGCACTTCACCGAAGACGAGTGCTAGTTCTATTCCTTGCTTGGCTCTGTAGGCTTTGTACACGAAGTATACTGCCAATCCGAAAGCGAAGACTCCGACAACTGAGCCTATTGAGGTCCATGTTATGGCGCCGCCTAATGCTGGGTAGCTGAGGACCGTGTACTCCAAGTAGCCTGAAACAAGTAGTGATGCTATTCCGACTAGTGTGATGAGTGGGATGTTCGCCACTTTCCAATGTGCTATTGCAGATTTCTCGTAAAGCTCCTTCTTCTTGTATGGGAATACTATAGCGGCGATGGAGACGATTATGAAAGCGAGGTTGAGTCCAATCATCAGGTTTACCAGGTATCCCCAGAAGCTTGTGAAAGCGGTAAGGTAAGCCATGACTGCCAGCAACGCTCCGGTGAGAATTGTCGCTGCGACGGGCGTGTGGAACCTCTCGCTCACTGAAGCTACGGGTTCCGGGAAGACTCTGTCAAAGGACCAGGCGAAGATGTTTCTTGTAACAACGAAGTAGCCCGAAGGGATGATGAAGAGTATGCTGGCTAACCAACCAAATCCGCCGAGTGCTCGTAGAACCGGGTTGTCGGTTACCATCGCGAATAGGTAGCCCATGTACGGCGGTGGAAGGGCCGCGGGGTACGCGCTTGGGTTTGTTCCGTACAGGTAGTTCATAGCGATCGGGAGGTCGAATCCTAATGCGTTGGGAATGAGAATGGTGAGAATGGTGTAGAGTGCGATGGCGATGTATGTGGCGCCCAAAACGGCGACCCACATGGATTTCTTTGGATTCTGAATTTCGCCTCCTGCATATGGTGCCCACCAAAAGCCGCCCCACATCTGCATTGCCCACGGTAGAGCTAGAACGCTTCCCATCATCGTCCATCCTTGTACGTAGCCCGAACTTTGGGCCTGGCTTATGATGGTGCTAGGGTTTACGTTGTATTGCGTCTGCAAAGCCTGTGCGAGCGTCCACGTCGGGAAGATAGCCGTCAACACGAGTGCTATCCATCCGACGAATGTTAGGGCGAAGAGTGCCTTGAGGATTAGTGCCACGACTTTTGTTCGCGGAATGAAAGCCACCGTGAAAGCGACGATGCAGATCAATGCGATGATGAACGAGTTGATTGGTTGGGCTACGACTTGGGCTAGGTTGTTGAGGCCGATGGCGAAGAAGAAGCCTGGCAGAAAGACGTTTCCAACGAGCCAAGCGTTGAGGCCGGTCCACGCAAGCGCCACGAAAGTCATGAATCCGCTAATCATTAGCCCGAGCGATGGGTGAAGTGACCTGCTCACCCACACGTAGTCTCCGCCCGACCTTGGCATTATGATCGCGAAGAGCACGTAGAGGACGCATAGGACGGATACCAGTGGAACGCTCATGAGCATTGCCAGCGGGTAATTCGCCGAAGTTACCGTTATTGAGCCCCAAGCGTAGAGTTCCATGAGTCCCATTACGAAGTTGAGCTGCGAGAGAGCGATGAGTGCACCTTCGAACCCTGTTAAAGATCTTAGAAGTCCTGACGCTTCACGTAAGAATATTTTCGGTTGACCTATCGAGGCCATGAGATTAGTTTTTTCGGATGGCTAATAAGCCTTATCGTCAATTATGGCCGCGAAAACTCAGCCTCCCCATGGCCTTGGCGAAAACGCGCCGTGATACAATTTCATAGTCTGGCCTACGGGCCTTGAAAATTCTGGAGTTCCGAATTATGATCAGGGTAGGCTTGCGGGCGCAAGCGCCTGCTTCGACATGTCCTGAACCACCGCGTCGGCCTTCTTGTTCGAGAAACCTACGTAGACCCCTTTCGTAACGCGTGCTATGTTCAGCATTAGGCGAGTTCCCACGACTTGGTCCGCCGGGCCATTTTGAGGCACATGCGCCATGTTCGCTACGATCGTCTTCCACTTTCGCGATGGGATCGATCTCGACACCGTAAGCGCGTCACCGGTTGGGTCGGGTATCGACTGGCTTTGACTACGCAGCCGCGGCACGGAAACATTGGCCACGCCGTCCGTAGCGATGACGAGAACCGGAGCGTACCCTCGCGCTTCCTCAGATCGTGCCAGTCCGACCGCCCTCATAATCCCCGCGGCTAAGGGCGTGAAGTCGCTCAGGCCGACGTTCGTTAGTTTCTGCATTATCAGGTTGAAGTTAGTCGTCGGATGTTGGAGGATATGCGCGTCCTCACCCTTGAATACGATCAGCCCGACTCGGTCTCGCATTCGGGCGGTGCTCCTCCTGACCGCTCGGATTGCATCCCTCACCTTTCCCAGGGAGTCTATCATTGATTCGCTGGAGTCTAGAAGGAGAATCAGTGACGCCTTGATGCGGCCCTCCCGAATATTGGCGCGAAGGTCGTCTGTACGAATTTGAAATGGTCTCCCTCGGCGGGCGGCTAGCCTGATCGAGGTTGCGATCGCAATATCATGGCCTGCGGTGTGGGAGAATGTCCGGTACGAGACGAGGCGGCCTCGCCCCGTGATTCCTTTTCTTCTGCCCCACCATCGGGCGCGCATCATTAACTTCTCCAGTTCAAGTTTCGCCTCATGGGGGTTCTCCGTCGCCTCCTCCATCAGCTTTCCTCCTTCGGATACCTTCCATCCCAGAATCTTCCGAGCATTCGGCCACGCAATGATCGAGGACGCGGCAATCCTCTGAGCCCTCGTTCTGGTCGACGAGGCTCTATAGTTGGAGTAGGGTACTAGGCCGCCGACCTTGCTTCTCCGGAACATGGTCATTAGAAGCATGAGTAGTAGGATGCCCATGAGGCTGGCGAAGACCCAGAATCGAACGGAAACGTACAGGTACACGAGGCCGAGAATAAGGAATGCGTATCCGAGAATTTTCAACTTTCCAAAACCCCTCTTCCGGCCTTGGCCGAGGCTCGTCGAATTCACCGGATCAGACGATTGTCTACTCGGCAGCCGGAGGAAGCTCTTCTTCTGAAGAGCACCCTGCACCAGCTCCGGCCCGATGGACTGCGAGTTCTTGGGAGGTGCGGGCTTCATCTGATTTGTCGCATTGGCTTCTCGAAATTCTTTCTCGATCTCTTGCGGGGTGGCGGGGGGTTTGAGGCCTCCGGCGCGGGTTCTGTGGGTTAGGGCAAGTTTCAACCCTTGTAGCGAGTCCTCTGGCTTAATCTCTCGTCTTCCGTCGAGTGCCGCTAGGGCTCTTGCCACCTTGGTCGCTACGATATCGGGACGGAAGCCGTCTACGGATAATTTCCCGCACACTTGGGCTATTGTACCGATGGTTTGGTCGGAGACGAAGACTTCCTTCAGGTGAACGCGTGCGTCCTCCACCTGTGTCCGTAGCTTATTTTGAGTTGGCAGCCAATTTGTGTTGAAGAGTTCTCGGTTCGCTTCGAATTCGATGTTCCTCTTCACGACTTCCGCCCTAATTTGCGGATCCAAGACCGTTTGAACGATTACGCTTACCGCAAAACGATCCAATAATTGCGGCCTTAACTCTCCCTCTTCCGGGTTCATCGTCCCGATTAGTATGAACCGTGCCGGATGCTTGAGGGAAATCCCCTCCCTCTCAACCACATTCCACCCGTAGGAGGCGGCGTCCAGAATTAGATCAACGATGTGGTCCGGTAGGAGGTTGACTTCATCAACGTAGAGGAGGTTTCTATGTGCCCGTGCCAGGAGTCCGGGTTCGAAGTGAATCTTCCCATCCCTCAGAGTCTGCTCAACGTTCAATGAACCAATAACCCGGTCATCCGTGACGCCGATGGGCAATTCGACTATGGTCATCTTCCTCGCTACGTGCGGCAGCTTCCCCTCCTCCTTGAGCCGCGTTGCACAATCACTACACAAATCCTCAACTCTACTGGGCGAGCACCCGAAGCTGCACCCTATCACCACGTCTATGTCTGGAAGGAGTTCGGCGAAAGCCCTTGTGAGGCTTGATTTCCCCGTCCCCTTAGCGCCTAGAACTAGCACGCCTCCAATCGACGGATCAACGGAAAGCGTCAACAGCGTTTTCTTTAGATCATCCAGATCGACGAAACCGGAAAAAGGCATCAAGCTCATGGATAATCCCAACTCTAACTCGGATGGTGCTTATCAAAATTACCAAGGTGTGGGGAATCGGATGATTTGTGGTAGGTCTCTGACTCTTGCATCAAAGTATCTAGTAGTTCACTAACACCCGCATGTACGGCTCTCCTCCTAAGATACTCGTAGTCGAGTTTCCCTTTCTGCCGCGCCAGAACGGACGCGACGTCAGATTCATCTTGAACACTTCGATCCGATCTAGCCAGCTTGTTTATTACGAAATCTTCGGGGCCGATTGCGAACATCTCGAATTGGTCGTTAAACGGACGTACCTTTACACGTCTGCGGAGCAACTCCTCGTCGAAGGTGACTCCGTCAGGTTTCATCCAAAGTTCGACCTCCAGCATTTCCTTGAGGTCGGTTACAAGAAAGACCGGCGCATCGGGGTGTGGGCCTGAAGGCAGTTGGTAGCCCGCTTTCTGCAGTTGGCGGTGAAGTTCAACACTCCTCTCATAACTGATCGCAATGGCGAGGTCAATGTCTTGGGTGGCTCGAATATGTCCGTAGGCTGGGAGCGCGAATCCGCCAATCAGTATGTGCGGGACCGAAAATTCATCGAGTATGCCGCTTAGCTTTCGCAGTGCTCGCGATGTTCCCGGCAAGTTCGTTTATCTCCTGAAAACGCTCGTAAGGCGAGATACCTTTGTCGGCCAACTTCTCTGCTAGCTCCGCTTGGTGCAGAGCTCTTCTGATGTCGTTATCGTTGATGTGGAGTGACAGGTGCTGAAGGCGGCGGTAATCTCGTACAAACTGAATACCGATGGGCGTAGGGCGCAAATATTCGCCCGGCCTGCCTACCCGCTGCTTCGCTCGAGCTTCCCTCTTGAGCAGCCTCCGTTTCTGGAGCTCTCGAATCACTGCCAACGCCTTATCGTGGCTTCCACCAACTGCCCTAAGCAACTTGGAAACAGATAGGTCAGCGATGGAGCAGTGGGAGAGAATACTCGCGGCTAGATCCATGTCTAAGGTTCCCATTTTATTCCCAATTTAGGAATAAATGCGGCTCCAATATAAAGACTGGCGTCCCCCGAGCCTTTCTGTTAACAGTAGTTCTGTTCGGAGGATTCCGTGTTTTCGCTTGGCGTGCTGTGCGTGTAGAGTTGTGGGTTGCCTTTCACGCAGAGGAAGACTAACGGTTCGTCTCGCTCGTTGCTGAATTGGTGGACTGCGTATGAGGGGATGAAGATTGAGTCCCCGGGCCTAATCGGCCTCGAATCTGCGTTCTTGGAGTGGCGCAGTAACCCTTCTCCCTTGAGTACGTAGACGTGGTGTTCGTAATTGTGTTGGTCAAGAGGTGTGTGGCCCCCCTTCTGGACTGTGTAGAGCCGTAAGGCGAAACGACCCGACCCCTGCCTGTCGTCGATCAAGTACTGCACCTCGGTATTCTCGGCGCCCTTCCCTAACTTCTCTCTCGGGACGGTGCCGGCGTTGATTAGGAAAATGCCCCCGTCACTCTTTGCCCTCTGTTCCGTTCGGCTTGTTTGACTCACGGCAATCACCGATCAACGAGCTGTGCTGGGTTTTCCGAATGACCCGCTGATATGGTTTCCTCCTTTCTGTACAAAAACTTGGATATGGCCCTGGAAATTGACAGAATATCGCAAACGGGGTCAGGCGGGGTAGGAGAGAAAATACATACCCCTACATGGGCAAGTTTTCGCGCGTACTCTGAATCGTACTCAATAGGGTGGTTTCTTGCGGGAGGACGGTTGCTGTCATGACTACGACGACGATTGGAAGTGCAGGCTATGCGGCTACCAGCTACCGCCCGATCTGGTCAAACGCATTAGTGAGCCCTTGAAGCGGCGTAAGGAAGCCGCCGGTGAGTAAAGACCGGAAACCCTCCTCGGTTACCTTGCCCGATAGAATCCCTTACCCTCGTCGATGGCTATTTTCCGACGATCCATCGTGATTGTTCATGCATGAATTGTTGGACGTAGTATGGGCCTAGGCCGTTCTTTCCGGTCGACCCGCTTCCCTTCCACCCGCCAAATGAATTCACTCCCGGCCACGCGCCGGTGGTCGCTCCGGCCCGCCGGTTCGCGTAAATGACTCCGGCTTGAATGTTGGCGAAGAATTTCTCCAGCTCGGCTTTGTCGTGGCTGTAGATCCCGGCGCATAGGCCGTATTCTGAGTCGTTGGCGAGGCGTAGGCCTTCGTCTAGGGAGTTTATGGTTCCGATCGCGAGGAATGGGACGAAGAGCTCCTCTTTGAATATCCTGTGGGTTAAGGGTAGGTTGTCGACGACGGCCGGTTCAACGAAGTAGCCCCTCTCTAAAGCGTCGCCCTTCGATTGGTTGCCGCCCGACAGAACGCCCCCCTCCCTTCTTGCTTCCTCGGCGGCTTCAAGGTACGTGTCAACGGCGCCCTGGTTTATCAGTGGGCCGAGAAAAGTCGCCTTCCTAACTGGTTCACCAACGACCACGAGCTTCTTAACGTAATCCGCCAGGGCCAGCATGAACTTCTCTTTGACCGGTTTCTCCACGTAGACGCGTGAACAGGCGCTGCATTTCTGTCCTCCGAAGCCGAACGCGGCCCGTACGACTCCTTCCGCGGCTTCGTCGATGTTTGCTTTCTGGGTGACGATGGTTGGGTTCTTGCCTCCCATCTCGGTTATGACGGGTTTCGGGTATGATTTGGCGAAGGTATGGTACAGCCCTAGACCAACCGCCAAAGAACCCGTGAAGACTAATCCGTCTACTTTCTGGTTCTCCTGAAGTTCGGCGCCGACTGTCCCGCCTGGGCCGGTGAGGAGGTTGAAGACGCCGCGTGGGATTCCCGCGTCGAGGTAGGCTCGGGTCAACTCGTAACCTATGACGGGGGATTCGCTTGAAGGTTTGAAGACGACACTATTTCCGGCCACCAAGGCTCCCGATGTCATGCCCGTCGCTAGGGCGAGCGGGAAATTCCATGGGGCGACAACGGCCCAGACCCCATACGGCCGAAGAACACTGACCGTTTCCTGCTTTGGGCCCGGGGATTCCAAGCGACGGGTGAACCCTCGGTTCTGTTCCATCTGATCGCAGTAATACCGAATTAATTCCGCAGCCTCATTCACCTCAGCCAAAGACTCGGCTCGGTTCTTCCCGACCTCCCAGGCCATCCAGGCTGAGATGTGGTAGCGTCGGTCGATGAGGAGATCCGCGGCCCTCCGAAGAATCTTCACTCGCGCCCCATACCCTTCCTCACTCCACTCTCCGCACGCGTCACGGGCGGCGTCGATTGCGGCCTTAGCGTCCTCCCTCGTCCCCTTAGGAAAATAACTCACGACGACGCTCGTGTCGGCGGGGCACCGGTGCGACGCCTCCTCTCCCGTCCCGATCCATCGTTCCCCGTTCACATACATCGCAAAACGGCTACCGAGCTTGGCGCGAACCTTTTCGACGGCATGATCATAAGCCTGATCATCCTCCGCCGAAACTTTCAACGTTGCATACGTGATTCGCGGAACCTTCGCAACCTTCCGATGCTTAGGTGGAGCTTTCTTAGAAGTAGGCAAGGAACAAAGCATCTCAACAGTGCGCGGCACTAGGCAAAATTTTAGTTTTTCCATCCCGTTAGCGACGAAATCTACCTTACACATGAAAAGAGGGCGTAGCGCCCCGTGGAAGGGGCGTCTGCGCGTCAGCGTTCGATCTTGAACCCGATCTTCACTGACACTTGGAACTTATCCACCTTCTCGCCCTGCATTGTCCCGCGGAAGGAGACGACTTCGAACCATTGCATATGTTTCACCGTCTTGCCGGCTTCTGCAATCGCGTTTCGCGTAGCCTCGGCATAGCTCTCGGGCGACTCACCCACCACTTCTATGATCTTCCAAACCAAACACTCTCACCTCCAAAAGACAGGACATAGGAATCTCACCCACTATTTGTGTTCGTCCATCCGTGGAAGACGCTGCTAATTCGTGCCCGCCATCGGTGGGCTACTGAACCGCTGCCATAGAAATCTTGGCCTGGCATAGAAAACTACACCCCCCGGGGGGGGTCTCCGGAAAAGCGTGCGCGAACCCGACGCGCCCCGCGGGGAAAGGCACTTTTATTCTCGTTGACGGGACATTAGCGTGGAAGGTTTACTCCGGTTGATGGTTGAGTACAATAAGTTGAAAGAGACTCTGGACATCTTCATACCCAGAAGCAACAGCGATGCCTCCATCACCTTAACCATGACGGCGGACAAAGCAAAACAACTCTACGAATCACTGCAAAAAGCCCTTAAGGAAAACGACCTGATCTGACCCGACGACTCCGGTTGCCCTGAATTGATCGTTGCGTGATTAGCATATGTCTCAACATGATCTTGAACGGTTTCATCGCGAAACAGCAAAGAAATGCTTCAACGAAACCTGGGATTATCTGGATAAGAAGGATAGGAAGCCGAATGAGGACCGGTTGATGCTCCACCTAGCGCATACGGCGCAGTACCACTGGAGTTTTATTGGAACCGAGAGAAACCTCGCGGTCGGAGACTGGCAGATCTCACGGGTATACGCAGCCCTAAACGAACCCGGCCTGGCATTGAGTTTCGCGAAATCCGCGGTAGAGCGGATGGAGAAGAACGAGTTAACCGACATACTGTGTACGGGATATGAGGCAATGGCCAGGGCGTATGCGGTTGGTAAGGAATTTCCTGCCGCCAGAGAATACCTTCAGCGGGCACGCGAGCAGCTAACCAAGTCCGTCAAGGACCAAGAAGACCGGAAAATCTACCTGGACCAGATCAAGGAAACTGAACAGTTAATCCCCAATTAATCAGAGTAGCCTAACGGTTGCTGGCAGGCGCACGACGGTTCAACATATTTTAGCCGCCTCCGCCCTGATTCTAACTCATGATAGCTAGGTTCTGGCGTGGTGTCACTCCGGCGTCGAAAGCCGACGATTACTTCGCCTATCTGCAGGCAACGGGACTCAAGGAGTACCGGGCGACGAAAGGCAATCGGGGAGTCTACGTCTTCCGCCAAATCCAAAAAGACCGTGCCATATTCCTTCTGCTGTCGCTGTGGGATTCGTATGAGGCGATAAAGGGATTCGCCGGCCCGGATTACGAGAAAGCCGTGTACTACCCCGAAGATAGAAAATTCCTGCTGGAACTAGAACCAAACGTGTCCCACTATGAAATCCTAGCGCAGCCGTAAGTCGAGACTAGCCGTACGAAGATAGTCGTTCACTTCGTAACGTCCTGCCGTGGGATGATGTGGCTTTACCGCTCGATGTTTTTGGCTGCAAAGGATTTACCGCCGACCCTTTTGGTGATAGGCTAGAGTGTGCAACCGGTGGTAGGTATGAGAGGTTACTTGCTTGCGCCCATCGGGTTCATTCGGTCTGAGATCAAAGATCGGGAGCACGCGCCGCGATTCTACACGGAAGGCGCTCCGAATGCGACACTGAAGGTGATTCCAAAATACGCTCCGGGTTTGGGCCGGATGAAAGTGGGTGACGAAATTATCGTAATCACGTGGCTTCATCTCGCCCACCGAGACACCTTACGCGTTCATCCCAGAGGAGATGCTTCTCGCCCGCTTACCGGTGTCTTTTCGACCCGATCGCCGGATCGCCCGAACCCATTAGGCCTTCATCGAGCAAAAGTCTTACGGATCAAGAGGAATAGCCTTCTCATTGGCCCAATCGAAGCTATCGACGGAACTCCGGTGGTCGACATTAAACCGGTTGTGGAGGAATCGAATGATTTCTAGGACTTTCCTAATCGCCAATTTCTGAATATATCTAGGTGTGAGCGAGCGCCTCCCTTCTCCTCGTTTCAATAATCTTAGTCGAGTTCGCGACGCTGCGTGCGGTTCCACTTTCGAACACACAAACTCTATCCGCCGGCGTAGTGGGGGCGGGTCTAGCGTACAAGAATAGGTTGTTTTCGTTGCGGCCCTTCATGGTGATAGCCGCCGCCTGGGTAATTGTGCCGACGCTAGCGTTTTTGGCGGGTTACTTACTTTGAAAACCTGCCGCCGTCTAGGCCGTTGATTATCTTCCCGGTTTCTTTCGAGGGCACGACTGGAACGATCTCAAATTCCACGAGGTCTTCCCATTGGGCCACCCATTCTTGGAAGAGCCGCGGGTCATCACACTCCATAAGTTGAAAACAGCGGTTCAGGTTAGCTTCCACCCAGCTGTCCACGTACTTCAGACCGTCGGGAAGTAGTCGACCCCCTTCTCGAACTCGGCCGTAAACGGAACGGATGTTCTTGAATTTCTCAACAACCATGAAGAGCATATTGCCGCAGAGGCACAGCGATTCTTAAGAATTAGCCCGCACTCGGCCGGGTCCATGCGGGTCGACAACGCCGGAATGAGTGACGTCGATAACCTGAAGGTTTTCTTTCATCGTGCGTGGGAAGAATCGGGCCCTGACCGTCTCGGGTTTACGGGTGCCACTGAAGAAACGATCGATGAGATCACTTCCGACGCATTTCTGAAGAAACGCCTCTCGAACCCCGACGTCATCATATACGTCGTAAGGGAAGGGAGGGCTGTTCTGGGATTTGCTTCTACACGGAAGATTGACCCTGACGCCATCGAACTCTCAGGGATAATCATGCTTGAAAGCGCCACCGGCAAAGGGTTCGGGACACAACTCGTTGAGAGAGCTGTTGGCTCCGCTCGCCAGGCCGGCTTTCACAGGATGGTGGTCAAGACTGAAGCGGTTAACGGTCGAGCGATTGGATTCTATAAGAAGATGGGTTTTGCCGAGGTGGGTAAGACTTGGGAGACCGTCGAAGGCACGGCGGTTGATGTCATGATTCTGGAGATGGCCCTTTGATTGCAGGCTTCTTTAGGCACAGAGTTTTTCGACAAGTGACGGTAGGTCATTTACTGAATTCAAAACATAATCTGGTTCGGCCTTGAGCAGGCGCGCCATCGGGAATGGGCCGGTGGTTACGGCCGCGGAGCGTATGCCCGCGGCCCGGGCCGCCATCACATCCATGACGCCGTCCCCAACGAGAATAGCCTCCTGTGGGGAAACTTGCAACTCGGCTAAGATCTTCAGTATTGGGCCGGCGGCGGGTTTCATGTCCTCGCAGTCGTCTCTGGTTACGATGGCGTCGAAGAGTGGCTCAAGATTCAACTTCTTAAGCGTCAGATCCGTGCCCGATCTGCTGTTATTCGTTACAAGGCCCAGCTTCAGCGATTTGGACCGCAGTTCACGCAGAGTCTCCACCGCCCCAGGGTATAGGGTCACGTCGTGGGCTGCCTTAACCTCCATTTCTTCGAAGAAACGGTAGAAAACCGCGCGCAGCTTTCGAAACTCTTCCGGTTTCAACGTCGCCTGTAGCTTGCTGAGAACAATCCAGAGGCTGACTTGGTCATCCATCTCCGGCGTACGTAGGCCCCGCTTCTCTAATTCTTCGAGCACCCGCCGTCGCGCGGCCACATAATCCAGATTGAACCTGGTGATCGTTCCATCCATGTCGATGACGATGCATTTGAGGTTCAATACTTGTCTCCGAGTCGTTCTGGCGGAGGGTAGATGGCTGCCCGCTTAAAGTTGACTGTATTGTCAAGTTGTCGGTTGTTCACTTTCACGCATCTGTCGGCTTTAATTTGATACCCCTAGTCATCTAATGTTCAGTCATCAGTCGATGAAGCCTAGTCAATGGTGGAATGTGGACACTTTAGTTGCCCGAATTAGCCGACTAGGCCGATGTTGGGTAAGGGGTTGCTCGACCAAAGCGTAAAACCCTTGACTATGCGAATGGTCTAGCTGGCCCAATGAATCCTGGGCGAGAGCCGTGAGGTTCGCGGCCGTCGCGTCTGCACGTGAAGCAATGATGCCGGAATCCGAGACTGACGGCAATCCGGAAAGTCGATGCAGATGAGTCAAACCTTCGCCAACCGAAGATTTGACAGAACCAAGTTGACTAACCCCTACCGCAAAGGGGGCGGTTAACGTCGGGGCTAGCGCTGACGCATGATCTCTTTCGTAAGCCGATCATAAACTCGAAGTTTCTCGAGGCCCACCTTGATTCCGATTTCCGCATCCGGCATCCTGTGTTCGTTGAAGTAGGCTTCTGCCTCTGAGACTCGGCCTAGGCAGAGGATTGGTATGATCGAGGAGAAGACGGAGGCTAAGAGGCCGGTTCCAGCATATAGTTCCAGTAGCTTTCCAGTCTTCGCCTTCAACCAACCCCACATCATGCCCCTCACATGCGGGTTGTACGATGCCCCAGTCACCGCGGTGACTACATCTTGCCTCTTCACTTCCCCGCCGAACGCGAAGTCCAATGTTTTCGTAACGAGGTTCTCGTCCGTGAAAGCGGTCATCGCGGCGAGAATCCTGACTTTATCCTCGTCTGAGGTGCTTTGGCGGTAGGTGGTGATTAGGCCTTCGATATCGTTTGTTGATTTGGCGTAGGCTATTGCGACCGCAGACCTCATGTCGGGGGCAACTTTCGTGTAGCCCTTGAATTCCTGTGCTAGGGATGCGGCGTATTCCTTATCGACCTCGGCCAGCCTGCTGGCTAGGCTAACGCGTAGAATCAGGCTGTTCGGATCGGATTTGTTCTTGAACTCGTCAAGCAGCTTGCGGTGGAATTCTTTCGATATGTCGCTGATCTTTGAGGGCGCTAGGGTGTAGAGTAATGCGAGTTGGTCGGAGATCTCTTGGGCTGGGAGCGTGTCGCCCTCATTCTTGAACTTCCCCAAGAGCGATAGGTAATCGTTGAAATTCATCGTTCCGGATAGTAGAGATAGAAACGCGTCGAAGATGATGCCCCACCGATCATATGCGGAAGGTTGGCTTCCCCATACGACGCCGTCTAACCCTTCGTTATTGATTGCGTAGAACCCGGTGCGATCGGGGTTTATTCTAAGCGACCTTAAGCTGCCTACGTCGATTTCGCACTCCGAATCCTCCATGAGAAAGCTCTGTGCCTTACCGTTCACCTGCATGGTCAAGGGAATCGGCCAGGTTTCCTTCTCCGGCTCCCCGGAGATTAGGAGCCTTTTCTGGCTGAAGTGCAGTTTACCATCATGAAGTGACGCCGTAACGACCGGGAACCCCGCTTTTTGGACCCAAGCCGACATGATTCTTTTGACGGGTTTTCCGGATGCTTCTTCGATCGCCGACCACAGATCTTCGCCGGTGGCATTGGCGTAGGCATGAGCTGTGAGGTATCGTCGTACGCCTTCGCGGAAAGCGTCTTCACCGACGTAACCGTCAATCATCCGGAGGACGTGAGCGCCTTTGCCGTAGCTGATCTCATCGAAGATCTGCTCCAACTCCTCGGGAGCTTTTACGGGAACATGAATTGGATGTGTGTTCCTCAACGAGTCTCGCCTCATGGCACCAACCAGAGTTTCGGCCATTGGCTCTCCGTTGAAGAAGCTTTTCCAGATGCCCCATTCCGGGTGGGCGTGGTCTATGGCCTTGTAGGCCATGTAGGTCGCGAAGCTCTCGTTAAGCCAAATATCATCCCACCACTTCATCGTAACCAGATCGCCGAACCACTGATGCGCTAACTCATGTGCGATAGCCATGGCAGCCCTCACCCTAACCCTTACGCTCGTATTCTCATCGATCAGGAGGAGGATTTCTCGAAATGTGATTGCGCCCCAATTTTCCATGGCGCCCATGGGAAATTCCGGCACGGCCACGAGGTGGACTTTTGGAAGCGCGTACGGTATCTTGTAGTATCCATTGAAGAACTCAATCGCTTTCTTAGCCTCCGCTTCCGCGAACCCGCCTTTACCTGCCTTACCGGGAGTTGTTGCGACAAGGATCTCTGTTCCCCTAAGCCTGCTGGTTCTAACTTGGAATTTTCCGACGCCAAGGTAGAGAAGGTAGGTTGACATTCGCGGAGTTGTTTGGAAGCGTACAATCTTCTTGTCTCCGTCCCGGCTTTGAGATTCTATTGGCATGTTGGAGATTGCTTCTAGGTCGGCGTCTATCTTGACTGAGAGTTTGAATTCCGCTTTGGTGTCCGGTTGGTCAACGCAGGGAAACATGCGCCTCGCCTGGGCCGCTTCGAAGTGCGTGGTCACGATATGCGTCCCATCGTACGGAGCCCTGTAGATCCCGGCGAGAGAATCGGGTACACGCCCAGCATACTCAACCCGCAGGATACCGTCAAAAGGTCCGGTGGCTATTGTCAGGTTCCCGTCTTTCAAATCAAAACGGCAATCCGAATCATCACGCCGTACCCGGTCAATCTGCAACCCCACCGAGTTGAGGACCGCGTCCCGGTCCGTCTTCAGTTTAATGCTAAGGGTTCCTTTGAACTTGAGCCCCTGAAAATCCAAATCGATGAACAAGTCATAGTATGCGATGTCCAAACCCAAACAACGCCATCCATGTGAGGATTGAAACGGGTAGGTAATCTTTTCCTCACTAATACTATTCAGAATATCAAACCACTAGCCCCGCCGAGTTTTCGTGGGCCATCGTCAATCGATTCTTGCGGTGTTAAGCGCAAACATGCTCGTGAATTGCTGCAAGGTTCGTCATGCTGGTTTGCATGCCTCTGCCGGTTTCCTGATACGCTTAATTTCCCGTTTCCAGGTTTCACTCGCGGTCAAACATGTGTAACTACTGTGGTAGCATGTATCCGTACTGGGCCTATTCGTCCATCCAATACCCGCCACCGTACGCAGCTCCGACACCATATGCAGCTCCGACACCATACTCGAGCTATCCGAGCTACGGAATTCCGTTGGGATACGCTTACGCCCCTTCGTTTCCGGCATTTGCTCCAACAGCGCTCCCCGTACCACCCCCCTACTTCGCCGCAGCCCCCGCTCGTGGCGAATACAAAGCCGGAAACTGTCTAATGATCTGTCAATAGGCCCGCCCTCTTTTTCTTTTCAAAGGAACGTTCAACGGACCAGCGAGAGCGCTGGCGTCACGCGATAGGTTCTCGACCCGCAAGTCCAACCCAGCTTTCAAATAATCAATATAGGCCCGCCCTGTTCCAGCGGGTTCCATAGATCCAGATCCATTGCGAGGTGAGTGCAACGGCGAGAGGCGGGCACGATTCACTGGACGTGACTCTGCTTCTTGCCGCGATGGGCCTGAATTCCTTACCGTTGGGGTTTACGCTTGTTGTGTTACCAATCTACCTGAGCAACATAGGTTTCTCGGCTGAAGTTATCGGGGCAGTTACGTCGATCTCGTCCGTCGCTAACACGATCGCACTCATACCGTTCGCGATCGCTGCAGATCGGTATGGCCGAAAAACATTCGCTCTACTCGGTTTCCTAATCGCCACCCCAGCTTACATCCTATTCGCGGTCACTCGCGACCTCAACTCGCTTCTCTTAGCCAGCGCCCTAGGCGGAGTAGGGTTGGCGGGAGGATTAAGTGCCGCCGTCTGGACGCCGGCCTGGACTGCGCTCTTGGCCGACAAGTCCCATGAGAGAAGAACCGGCGCGTTTGCCTGGTCCCAAGGCATGTGGGCATTGGCGCTGACCGTCGGTTCCGCGATGAGCGTAATCCCCTTCCTTCTGCGGGCAAATTGGAACATTGCTTTCGGAACATCGTACGAGTACGCATTCCTCTTGTTGGCCATGGTCGCAGTCATTTCCGGCGTCGTTCTGCTGCCCGTTCGAGAAAAGCCCCTGAAACATGTGCAGGGGGTTCGGTTTAGCGACTGGTTTCGATTACGATCACGCTCGCAGATTCTGAAGTTCTCGATCACCTGCGGTATGGTGGGTTTCGCGTCCGGACTTTCGATTAACCTGCTCTCGCTTTGGTTTAACAAAATGTACGGGGCGAGTGACACTGTTCTGGGACCTTGGTTCGGCGCGGCCGAAGCGACCTCATTGGTGGTTGTTCCCATTATTCCAAGGTTAACCGCTCGGCAGGGCAGTGCCAAGGCTGTCCTATTATCGCAGGGCCTCTCTTCCGCGCTTTTGGCGGTAATGGTTTTTGCACCAACTTACCAGTTCGCGGCCGGCCTATACATTACGCGCAATTTCTTGATGAACATCTCCTGGCCGATCCAGCAATCGTATCTCATGGGCACGGTCACGCCGAAAGAGAGGGCGTCCGCCTCGGCAATCACGTATACGGTCTGGGGTGTCGGCAACTCCGTCGGCCCCATTCTAGCGGGATACTTTCTGAACGGCACGAGTTTCACCTCAATTGCGGCCCCCCTCGTACTAGGGGGTGTGATCTACATGGGATCGGCGGTGGGCTTCTACTTGTTTTTCAGAAATATCGCTCCACCGGAAGAACGCGCAATCTTGAGAAGGGGCAGGTTGGAGGTAGCGCGGCCCCCGTTAGACTGAAACGAGTTTCTTGCCGTTCCACTCGAACCCTAGAGCCTTGAGCTCCTGAAAGAACCAGGTGTAGCCCTCTTTAGCTTCATGAAACCGATTGAAGAGTTCACTAAGCACAAAGCCTAGGAAGGAAGCAAAGAGTTCCCTATCCCCTTTGAGAAGACGGTCTAGGAATATGGATAACCTATCAAGCTCATAATCGCCCGTAACAACCTCCTTGTAGACATCATTCCACGCATCTTCCAAGTTGAACTTCCGCACCGCCTCACGCATGTACGGAAACAGGTCGGTAAAATACTCCCGGAGCATTCCTTGCGACCTGAAGATCGCCTGAACCAGCCGCCTAATCTTCACATCAACTTCCGGAATGCCGCTCAAGGTTGTTCCACTTGCCGCTTAGAAATCAGACCCACTATTATGCGTAGGCTCGCCACGTTACGGGTAAACCTCCTTCTGTAAACCCCTTATTCGCTCCTCCACGTTCGCCGGAGCTAATTCACCTTCTTCCGTGACGTAGCTTGACACGAATTCCGGGGGTGTACGGTCGAATAGGGCTGAGGTTTCCGGCCGTTCTCCGAGAAAGTCTTGGGTACTGAATTTGACAGACTCACACGAGCTGTAGAACGGTATCCCGTGCTCCTTTGCGGCGACGGCAATATCCCGTGTCCCGGCCTTATGTATCAAGGACCCGTCTCTAAGCACACTGTCCGCCCCAACGAGAACCAAGTCTACCTCATCAAGGATGGAGCCCACCGTGGAATCGGCTATCAGAGTCACCGGGACGTCGGCGGCGATTAATTCCTTTGCAAGTTCTTTGCCCTCCATTCCAGGATAGGATTCGGTGGCGCAGACCTTGAAGCCTCGCCCGCCCTTGAAACCCAACTCCAAGGACCTCAGCACCGTGCTGCTGTAACTATGCGTTAACACAACTCCGCCTCGCGGCAAGAGTTGAGCTGTGTTCCGCGATACATCTTCGGCATCCTGCGCTCCATCTTCCAAGGCCTGCGCGCTCTTGTTCCGGATTAGGTTTCGGAGGTCTTGAGAGGATGCTCCTCCGGCTCTGTGTTGATCTACGATTTGCAATAGTTTCCCGGTTAGATTCCACACGTTAGCCATCCCCGGTTGAACCCGCCGCAGCCTCAACCCCGTGAGCAGTAGATGGGAGAAGAAAGTGTCCGCATCTATCGCATCCGAAACCGGGGCGGCTTCGGATAGCAACGCCACCGCTTCCCGCCCGATGAAGGCGGCTCCGTGAACCCTATCCTCCCCCAGCTGCTTCACTTTCTGAATCACGTCGTTTAGTGATGCCGGGACGGATTGTAGGTCAAACTGAACCCGATCAAGAGTCTCCCTGAGTTTCGGTACGGTATCGTATGACCGTAGCTGCGCCGGGGCAACCCATCGGTATTCAACATTCTCCCAATCGAGCTTGATCGAGTCGGATGTGGTTTCAAAGAGGAATGGGTGGACAACCCACACCGTGTCGTTTTCTTCGTCGTAGGCGCGCAGGGTTTCCCCTATCCTAACCAAGTTGATCTGCTCCTCAGAGAGCCCCAGTTCTTCACGAATTTCCGTCACGGCCCGCGTGAGAGGTTGTTCGGACCCTTCGAGGTAGCCGCTAACCGCGGACCATCTACCCCGATGCGATCCAACCCTGTTACTGCGGCGGAGTAGGAGGATCTGTTGATTCGCCGTGAGGAAGGAGGTTACAACTTCACGGTATTCCAAGGCGGTAGCACTGGGAATTTTCGTTTCGGGCTGGGGCTATTTCTTGAGCGGATCCACCTGAGGCTCTATGGTTTTCAGACGATCCCAGAGCTTCGCCGCCGCTGCTTGTGAGATGGATTGAGCCTCGTGCTCGTCGAAGGTGAGGAGCTTCTTGTCTTTGACTATGGGTTTTCCATCCACTATGACGGTCTCCACATCGTCCCCATCGACGGTGTTGATCAAATGCCCGACCACGCTGCTTGTGTTTAGGGGCGTTGGGAGAACGTTTGGTTTGATCAAGATTATGTCCGCCCTCTTGCCCGCCTCGATAGACCCCAATTGGTCCTGAACGCCGTATAGTGCGGCCCCATTGATTGTAGCCATCTCAAGAACCTTGTACGGGTCGATGGCGTTCGGGTTTCTGGAGTTGACTCGATGTAGCAGGTAGGCGGCCCGCATGTTCTCGAACATATCGAAGATGTACCCGTCGTTTCCCAAGCCCACCGTTATGTTTCGTTCCAACATTTTGAGGATGGGTGCAACGCCGACCGCGTTCAGCATGTTACTCATCGGGTTATGGGCTACTCCGGTCTTGGTCTCGGCAACGAGGCTAATCTCATGCTCGTTGAGGTTCACGCAGTGCACCAGCACGACCTCCGGCCCCAGCAGGCCCACGTCGTGTAAACGCTCCACCGTCCTCTTACCGTAATTCTCCATGTTGTGGTGCAGGTCCACTAGGCCTTCGGACGCGTGAATTGTGATGGGGGTGTGATGTTTCATGGCGAGCTCTTTGACCCTGCGAATTAGAGGGTCGGAGACTGTGAAGGAGGCGTGAATGCTGAAGAGCGGCCTTGCCTTGCTCCCAGGCTTCTGCTTCTCCGCAAACCGAACATTCTCCTCGACGCCCCTTGCCCCTTCCTCCGCGGAGTGGCGTTCAGTGGCCTCAAACGCCACGTAGCCACGTATCCCAACCTCCTCAACCGCCCTGGCGATGTGGTCGAGGACCCCGGTGATAGAGTTGGGGCCGGAGTATGTGTCGGCGAACGTTGTTACTCCTGACTTGGCGAATTCGAGGCAGGCGACGAGAGCGCTCGCGTAGGCGTCTTCGAAATTCATAGCCTCATCCATAGGCCACCAGACCCGTTGCAGAATTTGCGTGAAATCCGACGGGGGCTCAATGTTGAGCGGAGCCGCACGTAGAAGCATCCCGTAGAGATGTGAATGGCTGCAGACTATACCCGGCATTACGATGTGGCCGGAAGCGTCGACAACCTCCGCTCCGCCGTACTTCCTCTCAAGCGTCGCGGTTCGATCAACTTCAACAATCTTGCCGGACTCAACCGCTACGGAATGGCCCTCAAGAATTCGCCGCTTACCGTCCATAGTAACTAGGACGCCGTTCTTGATGAGCAGATCAACCAAAACCAAAACCACTCATTGACTCGACCCCTGACATAAAATAGATTCCGTGCGATCTAAAGTACCGACCGTTTTGTCGAAAGACCCTAGGCGTGATGTGGCTCCGAATTCCCTTAAGCGCATCCTCCTTTGCGTAATTCCGAGACTATCGAACCAACAAGACAGCTAAAAGCATCCTTCACACTTCAGAGCCAATGGGCTGGGCTTGAGGTGCCGTAATCCTTGTCCTCCATACTGATATCGAATGCGAGAATTTTGCGCGAAAGTAAACTTGCACGCGCAAACATCCTAGTCGTGGACAGTAAGGTCGAGTCCGTCACGGAAAACAAGCAGGCGATGGCCGACGAGACAATTGATGCCAAAGGTCGAATCGTGATCCCCGGTTTAGTTGACGGGCATGCGCATCTTTACGACCCGGCTTTCACCTACCGTGAGGATTTCACGAGTGGGACTTCAGCCGCGGCGGCAGGAGCCGTCACAAGCGTGGTTGAGATGGTCCTCACGACTCCCGTCGATTCAGCCGACCGCGTGCGCGTTAAGATCGAGGCGGGGCGACGAAGTTCGCTCATTGATTTCTCCCTACACGCCGGGATGATGAACCTAAACAACCTAGGGAATATCCCGGCCATATCGCAGTTGGGCGTGCGTTCCTTCAAGACGTTCACCTGCAAACCATACCACGCCGACGACCACACGCTAATGTCGCTTATGCGGGAAACATCGATGAATCACTCAATCCTCGACGTGCACGCGGAGGATGAGGATGTGGCAAACGAGAACCTCCGGAAGCTCAAAGCCTCCGGGCGGAAGGATCCGATGGCTCATGCCGAATGGAAGCCTAACCTCGCCGAGGAACTAGCGGTGAAGAAGCTTCTTCAATTTGCCCGTGGAATAGGCGCCCGCATCCACATTTCACACCTATCGACCCGTGAAGGGATCGAGGCGATCAGAAAGGCCAAGCGGGAAGGGGTGAAGGTGACGGCCGAAACTTGCCCACACTACCTTACCTTCACCCGCAGGGACATGAAGAAGCAAGGGCCCTACCTGAAGATGAACCCGTCACTCAAAGGCCCGGAGGACGTTGAGGCGCTTTGGCGAGGGCTCAGGGACGGGACGGTTGATATTGTAACCTCCGAGCATGCCCCGGGAACGAGAGCGGAGAAGGAACCGGGTTGGAAGGATATCTGGAAGGCCTGGGGCGGGGTGCCAGCCATAGAAACGATGCTCCCAATCCTCCTAAGCGAAGGCGTCAACAAACACCGCATAACCCTCTCGACCCTGCAGCGTGTCTGTTGCGAGAACCCGGCCAGAATCTTCGGTTTCTACCCGCGAAAAGGCGCGATAAGGGAAGGAGCGGATGCGGACCTTGTGATCGTGGACCTGAAGCTGAGGAGGAAAGTGAAAGCCTCAGAGCTTCACCAGAAAGTTGACTGGACGCCGTACGAGGGACGGACGGTGAAGGGATGGCCAGTTATGACGATGCGACGCGGCGAAGTGATATTCAAGGACGGCCAACTCCTCGCCAAGCCTGGGCAAGCGGAATTTCTACCCATGAACCTCTAAGCTGACCCGACATGCTATCCGTAGTGATATTGGCGGCAGGAAAATCCGCCCGAATGCTTGGCCGCAACAAACTTCTAGCCAACATTGAAGGTGTCCCTATGATTCGAAGAGTGGTACAGGCTGCGCTTGCTTCAAAAGTTGAAGAAGTCATCGTCGTCCTCGGCTGGGAGGAAGAGAAGACACGCTCAGCAATAGCTGGGCTTGATTGCAAGAAAGTTGTGAACCTAAATTATGAGCAGGGGCAGAGCAGCTCCGTTAAGGCGGGAGTAGCGAAGGTCAACCAATCCTCGCGTGCCGTCCTAATTCTGCCAGGCGACATTGCCAGGATTGATACTGACTCCATCAACACGGTCATAGATAAGTACGATCAGAGAGGATACCTAATAGTGATCGCTGGGCATGAAGGAAGATCTGGGCACCCAATCCTACTCGATAAGCAATTGTTCCCAGAGATCCAACGCATAAATGAGGAAACATTTGGCCTGAAGGCCGTAGTTAAGAACCATCGGGGCCAAGCCTGCATAGTTGAGACCGGTTCTCCGAACGTTCTGAAGGATGTGGACACAACCGAAGACTTGCAAGATTTATCGTAATCATAGTCGCAAACTAAGTTTCCAGAACGCTTCACCAAACCGGAGAACAATCTTTCGCGACGGTCTAATGTCAATCCTAAGGCCCGCCCGGAGTCGAGACGGTTCTAGGCATCTGGCTTCCAGAAGTCAAGCAAATACTCGAATGTGGTTCCCATGGTAATGTAGTTGGATGGCCAACCGAAGATACCTACGCGGTTCACGATATTTGTGCGGTCCCAAATTATCGTATTCCTAAGCTCATAGCCCGCCTCGACCATCGCGTGGTAAACGTAAATGTGGATCGGGATCCGGATGCCAGATCTTCCGTTACTCCACCACATATCCGGGACGTTGATCACGTTGTGGCCGCGAGGCATTAGGACCGGAAGCAATTTTCCATAAATCGCCCCTAGTTTATGCGCGTATTCTTCGATCTGCATGGTTCCTAGGTCGCGCTTGTCCTGACTATATTGCTCAACTCGGAGGTACTGGCGGTTCCGCCGCAAATTCCCCCTTCTGCTCTTGTTCAGCCGCTTCCGGTTCAGTAGGTTTGCATAGGGCGGTGAGGTAAAGATCAGCTTGACACTTCCGTCCTCGAGATAGCCGGAGATGTTGTTCGCGTCATCGCAGATGGGAATCTGTTTCGTACCGCCTGAGGATTTCATCTCCGCCAAGCGGTCAAGGGAAGTATCGCAGTATCGTTGAAGGATGTCAAACCCAACCGCATTTCTGCCTAGGTCCTTTGCGGCCAGAAGTGTCGTTCCTATGCCCGCGAACGGATCGAGCACAAGTTCACCGCGATGGGTGAAAAGCTCGATAACTCGCTTCGCCAGATTGAGCGGCATGACGGCGGGGTGAACAGCCTTATCGCGTACGTCCCGCCCTTCATAGTATACCTGCCAGACCCCAACCTGTGATTTTATCCATTGCTTCGCATCGAGGCAGTTCAGGTGACTGCTGGGGCAGGAGCAGGTCTTCTGGTTAGCGATCTTCAGTTTCGCTGTGGCTTGCATAGCGACGCTTGACCTTGGTTCTCACTTTGACTAACGCTTAAGCGTGACCTCGAAATTTTCTTGCACCTTCAGTTCAGTCACTTCCCGGTTGTAGTGTACGTTTCTCATTGTTTTGATTTGCACCACATCCTTAGGTACTCCGCCGGATTCGTTGACCCTGAACTCGATTATCCCGTCCGATGCGCCTTCAAGTTGTTTGTAGGCCCATTCGCTGTGAACGCCTTTCATGATGCCGAAGATTAGGGTTGATTTCTTTACGGGGGCGATTGGGAGCACCCGGGTGAGCATGAATTCAATCCATGCCTTTTCGTCGTTGAACCGTGCGAGGGTGGAGAAGTTGTCGGCGATTCTTATTGACTCAAACCACTCAGATTCTGCCGTCGTGTCCAGGTCGTCTTCAGTTAGGCGGAACTGTATGCTCTGGTCGGCGACCTTCAGCGAATCGATTCCGTACCTCTCCTTTGATTTCCGACCTAAGGTGGGTGTGTACCAGTCATACAACCGCAACTTGTCGTTCTTCTCTAGCTCGTCCACATTCAGCCCCAGCCTCGTCAGCTGCATACGAACAATGTCGGGACGTTGAACAAACCCATTGTAACCCACATCTCCGCCTTGTTTCGCCCAACCCGCCGCAATGGTTAGGCAGGAGTTGTACCATTGCGAAGCCGGATCAAACTCTACGAGGAGATTGGATCCTAACGGGACCGGCCTCTGAGTTAGCTCATCGATTAACGGAATTCTTGACATCAGTCGCACGCAAATGAATTAGAGGCCTGCAGGCTTTTTGTCTTGCGTGAGGCAACTATAACCCGTTCTTGCGACGACAAAAGGATTCGGATTGGACTAACCTTCCCTAACGGGAAGGCTAGTAGCGGATGGAAGAACCCAACGCCGAACTAATAATAGCACAATTCAGTCGATCTCAATCATTGAGGTTAGTAGTGTTCAGCGACCGCAGCTGGCGCACGGGCGGAGCAATAGAATTTAGTGAAAATGCCCTAAGGTCAGGTAATGAACGTATCTACCATACCCTTTCTTGCAACAATCGTCGGTCATTACCCAACAAATGGAGGTGGAGGGAACCGTAGATTTGGAGCGAGACAATCAAGAACCGATCCCCGGACTTGTGGGGAGGCAATCGTCATTTGTTGAGACGCTTCCTCAGTCCATACGTTACGCATCAGCTTTGAAGAAAGGGGACCACATGGTCCTCTTTTACGACAACCTTGTTGTGGCCGCGGAATACCTGTCAGCCTTCATTGACGCCGCCATTGAATTACACGAACCAACGTGTTTCGTGGGATTATCTCACAGACAATATGAAACGATGTTCGACCAGGTTGGCATCAGGATAAATGAGTTAGAAAACGGTGGCTATCTAAAACACATCCCCACGGAGGACTTCTTGCTTCAAGACGGATCATTTTCAAAAGAAAGGATGTTGGAGAACATTGAGAAACTTCTTACGACTACGTCGGAGTCAGACTCAAGAGAGTTTCGTTTTATCATCATGAATCCGCCTTCAGACGGGCGAATGAAAGTTCCAGAGATCATGGAACTTGAGAGAGCGCTAGAAGGCCTCCGCCAACGCCCTATCTGCGTAATCTGTTGCTATCCCAGCGAAAAAACGATCATAGATGAACCCAAGCCATACTTCTTGTTGGAACTCCTAAGGTCTCACAACCATTGTTTGTTCCAAGGAGTTGGAATTTCCACCATCGATCTAATGGATAAGTTCGGGCAAATCCCGACTTTGCGAGCTGAAACTCCTGACGGCTAAACATTCAAGGTGAGTTATGAGCAATTCATAGAAAGATACTCGTCTCGAACTAGCTGCGCCACCAGCCCGACTAATTGTCTGAGGAAACTAGCTGAACGTTATCAGTGCTAGGCCCGCAACCATTAGCATAGCGCCAATAATACGTACCGTACCGAACCGTTCCTTCAACAAGAATGATCCTAGGCCGGCGCCGATGATTACGCTCAGGCCGCGCCCGGCCACAATGTAACTTGCACTCGTAAGCGCCAGCGCAGTCAACACTAGGGCGTATGCCCCCACACTCAACACTCCGACAAGAATCACGCCCCGCAAGTTGTTCCTTAACTCGTTGAAGTTCGGCTTGAATCGAAGACGGCGCCACACGAACGGTGCCCATAGGACAGTGTTGCCCGCGAATACCCACCAATTATACACTAACGGATTCGTGGCAGCGACGGCCACCTTATCCGAGATGGAGTAGACGGCAATGAACACTCCGCACGCAAGAGCCCATAAGACCGCACGGTCACGGAAGATCGAGGAGAATGCAAACTTGGCTTTCGATCGTTCGACCGGTTGAGAGGCCACGAACACGCCAACGACCATCAAGCCAACCCCCAGGTAACCAACCAACGGAAGTCTCTCCGCCAAGACAGCGGCTCCTAAGAGCGCCGCGAAGATTGGAGCTGAGCCTCGTGAGATCGGGTAGACTAAGGATAGGTCGCCCCGCGAATACCCCTTGACCAATGTGACGAAGTAGCCCGTTTCACAAACCGCGCTTATCAGGAACGGAATCCACGAACTCGGACTCAGAAAGAACCCTAAGCCGGTTACGAGCCAAACGCCATAACCGATCGTACCGAAGACGGTTGACCACCATAACAGCGCTAGGATGTTCTTTGAAACTTTAGCGACCGCGTTCCAACTCGCATGCATAAGGGCGGCCGCGATTATTAGAACGACGGCGAAGAGCTCCAATCTCTATCATCTCAACTGGCAACCTCGTACCTTGTAGAGCTGCGCGTGCTTAGGCCTATTTACGCTAAGGTTTCGAATGATCTGAGAGGGGAGGGGATGCTTGAGCCTGCTTTCTTCACCGCCGCCTGTGTAGCTTCTCGGCGGCGATAAATGACAATCCATGCTTTGTCAGTTCCTCGGCGGTGCGGTTGAGGGCTGCATGCTTGTCCATGTAGTTTGCAAGCAGTTTAGGCATAAGCCCCTTTGATTCGACCTCCGATTTGGGTAGGAAGTATTCCAGTATGTCCGAGGGATGTTCTCTTGTTGCTTCTATTTCGGGGTCGCCGCCCTCGTGCTTGGCGGAGATGTTCTTAACGTGATCTGCGAGTTCCACCAAATCCGTTCTGCGTTGGTAAGGTTGGCGGACTATGTGTTTGTAAGCTTCGGTTATGTGATGTTCGATGCGGACCTCGTTCTCAAAGCCAAATGATCTTCGGATTTTGGCAGTGGCCTCAATTGTGCCTTTATTGACGGAGTTGCTTAGGTTGAAGCCGATGAGCGGCGTCGTGCCGTCGGGGCGTGCGAAGAGCTTCGCCATCAACAGGGTCGAGAGGATGAAGTATGGGTTGTCGGTGCCGGCGAATACGGAGATCTTGAACTCGTTATTGATTCCTAACCTGTGTGCCAGAAAACCGACCAGTACGGTACCGGCGTTGAAGTTGAGAACTTGGTATATGCCGTAGTTCGTGTAATAGTAAAGGAATTCATCGAACCATTTGATCGCGTACTCATTCGGTTCTCCAATGCCCCCGAAATATCCCGTTATAGTATCCGGGCCGCCCAAGTGAACATTTGAACCATCCGTGCCTTTCGTGTCCAAAGTATCCACGTACGACGCGCCAATGATCTGCATCGCCGCCATGCCGGCCAGTAAATCTCCCTGGTCGGATTCGGACTCCTTCATGTTTCGGACCCGGATGAACCTGCTAGGCATAAGCTCGCCCCTCTCGATAGATTGCTTAGCTTCGGCGATAATCCATGGAAAGTATTGAAACGCGCTGATCTCCAACGTCACGGCGTTTGCCTCCTTGAACTTCATCGACGCGGCTTGGTCACCCAGAATCTTCCGTCGGTAATCACCCATCCCAATGAATGCACCGCGATCACGTTCCTTCACAAGCCATTCAAGGTCAGGGACGTAGGGGGAATTAATGGCCCGAAGCCGAGCTAGGAGGCTGGGAAGTCTACGCGCCTGCTCCGACTTCCGGTTGATCTCTTCGATCGAACCATATTTGGCTATAACGGCAAGCATGTCATTAACTAGAGGATTCTTAGGATCCAAGAGGAACTTGTTGATTGAAGCGAGGCCGCTAGACGATACCTTAAGACGCTTCCGAATCACGCTGTCCATAGGATGGCCGAGAGCAACTCTGCGACTTTAACCTGCGTGCTGGTAATCGGCTTTTGAAAAGAACCTAGACCTCATCACGAATTGCAAGACTCCGTCGTCGCTCCCTTGCTTCCCGGCCGCTAATGGCGGCATGCCCTCAATAAAGGAGAATTTATCCTCCCAAAGGGTATGTAGAAAACGAGCTCTTTGTTGGGACCCAGCTTCGTGACCTACCCCGTGACATGCGAGTTACGGTTGATTCTTTTCGCTTGCTTTCACCCTATCTTGTTGAGGGGTCCGGCATGAGGTTTCTGGAAGACTACGGTCAGAATTCACGAAATTCTAGACTGGACAAGGGTCGGATACGTTGCGGACGCTAAGAAGAGGATGCGAGACAATGTTGGTTAAGGTTGAAGAAACGATTTGACGAAAAACCGGAAATCTAGAGAAAAGCAAAGGAAAGGTCTTGCCAAGAGGCTCCCGGGCGAGAGACTCAGTCTCTACGAGATGCACCTAATTAGGAAAGCCGGTTCTGAACACCAAGCGGCAGAAGGGCGCTCTAGACCCCAAAGCGAAGAGAAGTATAAACGAATCTACAACGCAGCGATGACCCCCATCTTCACGACGGCCGCTAATGGCGCCATAATTGAGATGAACCCTGCCTGCGTCTCAATGTTAGGGTACGAAAGCTTAGGGGAAATCAAAGAAATCACGGCCACAAGTACGTACGTGAACCAGAATGACCGAAACAAATTGCTCGAAGAAATAAAGAAAGGCCCCGTTCGCGGATTTGAGACACGACTCAGAAGGAAGGACGGAAGGCAGCTGGATGTCATGATCAGCGCCTATCCGCTGACGAACGAATACGGACTACTCACGGGTCTCCAAGGCTCAATGACCGACATCACCGAGTTCAAGAGGAACGAAGAAGCCATTCGCGAAAGCGAAACGCGGTACCGCCGCCTCTTCGAAACCAGCCCAATCTCGCTTTGGCAGGAAGACTTCTCTGAAGTCAAGAGGTACTTCGATAACCTACGCGCCAGAGGAATAGGGGACATTAATCAACACTTTAGCGAACATCCGGACGAGCTCGCAAAGTGTGCGAGCAAGGTCAGAATTCTGGACGTTAACGAAGCGACTTTGAAATTATTTGGCGCCAGATCGGTGGACCAGTTACTCGGTGAATTGAGGAGAGTGCTTACCCAGGAATTTCAAGAAAACTTCAGAGAAGAACTCCTCGCACTCTGGAAAGGCGAAACGAGATTCTCTACCGAGTTCGATAATCAAACATTGACCGGTGAGACAAAGCACGTGAATGTGTTTTTGAATGTGATCCCCGGCTATGAAAATACCCTCGCGAAAGTACTGGTTTCTATCATCGATCTTACAGAGCTTCGAGAAACAAGACAGCGACTTGAACACGCCGTAGCCTCAAACCCCGCGGCAATCTATGTTGCAAAGCCCCTTCCGGACTACTCTGATTGGACACTGACGTACATCAGCGATAGAATTACTACATTGACTGGCTTCGAGCCGAGCGATTTCATCGGCCACCCCGAGCTTTGGGAGAACCGCTCTCACCCGGACGATCGCGCTCTGGTGAGGGAAGAGAACCGGCGGATTATCGAGAATGGAAAGGGGACAGTTGATTACCGTTTTCTGCACAAGGACGGGACTTACCGATGGATGCGAGAACAAGTGAAAGTTATCCGCGATGCACACGGTAAACCCGTCGAAGTTGATGGGTACTGGACAGACATTACTGACCTTAAGAAGATGGAGCATCGGCTTGCCGAAAACCAGAGATCAGCTACCATTGGCGAAACCGCCGCAATGGTCGGACATGACCTGCGCAACCCACTCCAAGGCATAGCCGCAGCAGCAAGCCTCCTAGAACAGGAATCGTTGACGGCGCAGGAGAGGAAAGAACTCTTACAAGTCATCCAGAAGAGTGTCGATTATTCGGACTCCATCATAAGAGACCTTTCAGAATACTCAACGGAAATACAACTGAAGACAGGCGAGGACACCGCAAAATCAATTGTGCAATCAACTATAGAAGCATTCAAAATTCCTGGAAACATCACCGTACTCGATAGAACGCAAACGGAGCCGACCTTCGGCGTTGACTCTGACCGGATGAGAAGAGTGTTCATCAACCTGATCCAGAACGCGGTCGACGCCATGCCGCGGGGCGGAAGCCTCACGATAAGCAGCAGGAAAATTGGCAATGAGATAGAAATCGACTTCGCGGATACGGGGTCGGGATTTCCAGAGAAGATTATGGAGAACTTGTGGAAACCACTCCAAACAACGAAAGCTAAAGGAATGGGTTTGGGATTATCGATCTGCAAGCGCATCGTGGAAGCACACCGGGGAAAAATCTCTGTGAAGAGCGGAAATGGTGAGGGCACAACCGTAACCATACGTCTCCCCACCGATAATAAGCCGGTGAAGGAGCAGAGAAGCGTACAGATCGGGAGAAACAATTGATTATCCGGAAGCGCCAACGATCATGAAACATGCCTTCCCAGCCCGGGTGCTAATCTAGGAGTAGGTGTAGGCGGGGGGTAGATCTTGAGGGGGTTCCTGGTTTTATCGCGGCCTTTCCGGCTCTAAAATGCGCTCACTGTTTGAGGTGCAAGGCTTCCGTTTTTTGGTCCAGAACCGCCCTTAACCACTTATCGAAGATGTACTTGCCTATGCGCTCGTAACCTTTGGAGTTCAGGTGGAGCCCATCCCCAGAGCAATCTTCCAGTAGCCTCTTGCTCCGTTGCTCGGCGGTTGCGGTGAAGAGATCCAGAAAAGGCATCGCCCTATTCTCAGCCTCCTCCCTTATCGCCCTGTTAAGAGCCAACCTTGGAGGTATCTGTTCGTCGAACCCAAGAATCGATGGGACGGAGCATGCCACGGCGCCAATCCCCGCCCTCCGCGCACTATCGTACATTCTACTAAGATTCTGAGTTGGCATTGAAAGCTCCAAGCCCCAACCGATGTCATTGGTTCCCCCAAGTATGATCACGTAATCCGGTTTCTCCTCAACAACGTCGCGCGAAAACCGCGCCAACATCCCAGAGGTCAAATCACCATTAACCCCTTTGTTGAGCACCTCAATTTTCAGGTCCGACCGTCGGCTACGCAAATACTCTTTGGCGAAGGCCCCGAGGCAATCGGTATAAGCCACGGGTTCCTGCCAAGTTGAGAACCCGACCCCAGTCTCTCCAACGGTAAGGCTGTCGCCGAGGGCAACGATCTTCATGTTTCCTTCCCCTCAACCTCTCCATTACCAGGTTTGTGGCTAAGGATTAAGTTGTTCAGTCTCGCGCGAAGAAATGTATTCGCTTCAGTTCGACGGCCGCTCCTAGTCCAATCATTGCGATGAGTGACAATGAAGTAAATGCCAATTCGTAAGAGTGCATGTTATCTAGGATGTATCCGATTATCAACGGCGAGAATGCGGACGCGCCGAAACTTGTGGCGTTAAATACGCCAAACATAGTTCCTGGATTCCTTTCTCCCACGGCTCGTGACACACCGGCAAATAACGGCCCAAAATAAAGCATGGTTGCAAAGCCCAGCAAGGCCACCAAGACGAACACGAAGGTCGAGTAGCTGTAGCCTAAGAATGCCGGGAGAAAAGCACACATGAACATGGAAGCTAAGATCACGTTATCTCCACCAACCCTCCTTGAGCTTATACCCCCAAAATAGGACGCCAAAATGTTCGTTATTCCTACAAGGGACGTGACGAACCCGCCGGCGATTGCTGAAAAATCGAACCTCAACATCAGGAATTGCGGCGTGAACTGCAGAACGCCCGATACTACAGATAGTGCCGCAAAGTTGACCGCGATGAAGAGCAACAAGTTTCGCTTGAAGTTCTTCTCTAGACCTAGCCCCGTGAAATGCCGAACATTCACGGACGCTGTCCTCTCCTTTAGAAAGACCCAAGCAAAAACCGCGGCGAATGAGGCAAACGTTCCAGCAAACAGTGCCCCCATTCTCCACCCCGCGTACTCAACGACAATTGAGCCGACCACGTACGTAACAACGAAACCAAGCCCTTGCCCCAACCCAAAGATCCCCATGGCCGTACTCCTTTCCTTGGGAGGGTACCAGTTCGAGAGCAGCATTACGGCAGAGGGCAGGACGAGGCCTCCGGTGAAACCCGCCACACATCTAAGGAATATGGCCACGCCGAAATTGGATGAAAACGAAAAAGCTAGACCAGCGGCCGCCATCACGGATATTCCGACCGATGAAACTTTCTTTCCACCGTACCTATCGACGAGAATTCCACCAGGAATCTGGGCGAGCGCATACATTATTGAGAAAGCGGAGAGCAAAAGCCCAAACTGCGTATTACTCAAACGAAGTTCATCTTTTAGACCGCCCAGTATCGATGTGAATGAGAAGAGCATCATCAAAGAGATGAAAGAAACAGTTAGGAAAAGAAGAATCACACGCCTATACGAAGAAACTTGGATTCGCTCTCCCGCCCCTAACGAGTCGGATACAAGGGTATTCCGCAGGAGCTTCGCCGCCATTCCGCAACAGGAATTGTAGCTATAAAATGAATTCATCTGACATCCGATTCGTAATGTCACGTACCGAGGAACTTGGTCCGTGATCGATAATCTAGTTCCTCGTTGAGCAAAGGAGCGTTGCCTAAATTAAGTCAGGCTCAAACCACCTGGTCGAACAAAGAATAATCGAGGTTGGTGGAATGAAGATATTGTTTGTCTGTTCCGGCAACACGTGTCGAAGCCCAATGGCCGAAGGAATTGCTCGCAAAACGTTTGGAATCAGCGTTCATGTCGAAAGCGCGGGAACACACGCACATGTTAGGGACCCCCCGGCCGTCAATGCTGTGAAGGTTATGCGTGAAAAATTCGGGGTAGATATCTCAAAGCATAGGTCACGCAGTGTAAATGATGTGCATGTCGAGGATTTCGATTACGTTGTCCCAATGGCTGATGATGTTCGTTGCTATCTGAAGGAAACGTTTTCATCTTTAGGGGAAAAGCTTCTGCCATCATGGGGAATAGATGATCCCTACGGCGGCGACCTCCATACATACCAGGAAACGGCCGCTAAAATTCAGAAACACATTGAGGAGCTTGCCGTTTTCCTTAGAATGGCAAAGAGATGACACGAGAAGGGCGTGTTGATTCCAATTTCGCGGTTGACGCTAGGATGGAACGTTAGTCGGGCTGGAAGAAATTACAGTTCAAGAGATGAGCTTCTCCATATTGGGACAGCAATCTCTATGCTTTGACTGGAGCGCACTTAGCAAGTTAGAAAGTCGGTAGTCTGGTTAGCGCCTCGGGTCTGCCATCCGTTACGATTAATTCATTCTCTATCGATGCCCAACGTCCCTTCCATTTCACGACTGGTTCGACACAGAAGACCATGTTACTTCTGACTTTTCCGGTCACGCCTGGAAAGAGGTAGGGCTCTTCGACTATCTCTAAACCGATTCCGTGCCCAAACGGTTGAATGTCAACGGCGCCCGTTTTGATTTCGTTCAGGGCAGAAATTGAGCTTCCAACTTCACCTTGATCCGTCAATGCTTCCGACATTGCGTTCGTCGCCTCGCCCGCCAGCTCAATGAGACTGAGCTGGTCCTTCGTAGGTCGTCCCGCGCATCCGATGCGTAGAATATCGAAGCCGTATGAGTTGACCCAGCCAACGAAATCTATTGATACCAGCTCTCCTCTTCGGATCTTCTTTAAGGAGGCGAACGGCCATCTCATCCGTCCCATCTCGCTACCTGAATGGACTCTGTCCCTCACTACATAATCCGCTCCCGCTTCCATTGCAGCCTTCCGCGCCACGTTCCCAACCGCGCTTTCCCTCATTCCCGGTTTGATTGCGTCGATTGCAACAGCCATCGCCCTATCGGCGACCTTAGAGGCTTGCCTAATGAGCACCAACTCAAGTTCGCTCTTGATCATTCGCATCCTAGCGACTTCGTTCCGATACTCAACGGTTAGTTCGGGAAAACTCCGTTTTATTTCGTCGGCATAAATTGCGGGTAGTACATCCCCTCCGGCTACGGCAAGCTTTGACCCGCCTAGTCTTGTTTTCTTGATTGCTTCGACGAGATCTCGAGTCAGATTTGTTCCAGTCTTGAATTGATCGACTCCGACAACGGCGTTCGGCTGGTAGCCTAATGGAGCGATAAGTGTGATTTCACCCTCAGTAGGAATAAGGAGAGCGCTATATCCGAGTCCGGAGACAATGTCTGTTCCTGCACTGTAGGGAAACGCGTTCTTGTGCCCGCATAAGTAGCAGACATTCCCGTCCCGCTCCGCATAACCCGAGACGGCCAAGAGACTCCCGTAACCACCGGCCCTCAACCAGTCCCGAACAGCCCTAACTCTGGTTCGGTATTCTTGGGTAAGCATACTGGAAAGACGGCTTGTCAATCCTACTGTCTCTCCTCCTTGCAGTTGCGTAAGGCGAGCAATTGAAGTGAGGCTTTCATTTTATCGTCGAAGAGAATTTGCCTCCGTCTGGTGTCGGCCATGCGCCCTTTCATTGACCTCGCCCTAATTGTGTTCATCATTTCGCCCCCGTGTTCAGTGAGCCGAACCTCGAAAGCGCCGTCCGAGAGGAGTTTCATTTCCTGATAGAATTGGGGCGGATGCAGGTCTACCGCAAGACCCGCAATCATAACCGTTCCCTGGTTCCTCCAGACGGAGACCATCTTTCTAGAAAACTTCCCGAATACGTCCTCCTGATTAATCGCCATATTCGAGAATGACTCCCCGATAACCAGCGTTCCCGCCGGCCACTGTGGAGCGGATTCGCTTATTGTGATAGACACTTCATTTAGGTTGGAGGCCGTGCCTCGATATTTTTCCGACGATTTTCCTCCCATTTGCGTGGAGTAGACATCGACCAGAACCGCGTTATCCTTTGCCTCATAATCCTCTACGGCCACGCCGAGATCATGAAACTGCTGTCTGACCTCCGATACCGGCTTGGAAGAAACTAGATAGAGCAAATCTCCACCGGCCTTAAGGTGGCCGGCCGCGACGTTAACCATCAACGAATTATATTGACTATCGGGGTCGTATAGGGCCAGTATGACTCTTCCATAGGGAATTTGACCGAATATATCCGAAAGAATAGGCAAACCGAGGCTTGGCGCGTCAATACTCTCCGTTTTCGAAGCCACCGACAAACTCACCCACTCCACAAGCCACTCCGTGGTCTGGTTATGAAAACTTACTTCCTCGGACATAATCTACCCGGTCATTAAGTATAACCGCCTCACCAAGCTTGGAGACGTTAAGAGGTTTGAGAAATTGAAGTTTGGAATTCAACACCCCAACTTCTCCTATGACGGGAAGGGCGAACAAATTGTCGACTCTCTGTGTAAAGTAACCTCGGCGGCAGAACGTCTAGGTTATGACTCCTTCTGGGTCATGGACCATTTCCATCAAATACAAAATGTCGGCCAAGCGAGTGAACCGATGCTCGAAGGATGGACGACTCTAGGCGTAATCGCCGGAATGACTTCAAGGATCAGGTTAGGGACACTCGTGACGGGAAACGTGTACAGACATCCCTCAATCTTAGCTAAGATCGGCGCAACCCTTGACGTACTTAGCAAGGGTAGGCTGTTCATGGGCGTAGGAGCAGCTTGGAATGAGGAGGAATCCAAAGCCTACGGAATCCCATTCCCTTCCACTAAGGAACGGTTTCGCCGCCTCGAGGAAGCAGTCCAAATCATACGCTTAATGTGGACGGAGGAAAAAGCAAGTTTCAACGGACAGTACTATAAGATCCATGATGCCTACTGCAACCCTAAACCCATCCAGAAACCGCACCCTCCTATCATGATAGGCGGCAGCGGTGAACGCGAAACCTTGAAGCTAGTCGCGAAATACGCAGACGCCTGCAACCTATTTGGCTCTCCCGACACCATCAAGAGAAAGTTGGATGTGTTACGCGAACACTGCAAAGCAGTTGGAAGGGACTACAACTCGATCCTGAAAACCAAGCTTGGTGTAGTGCTAATGGACAAAGATAGAACGACGCTTGAGAAGAGAATAGGCGAACGATTCAGAAACATCTCCGTACAGATGCAGAGAGAGTTCGCTACGATCGGAACTCCCGAAGAAGTTAGACGCCAAGTGGAATCATTCAGAGATGCCGGAGTTGAATACTTCATTACGAGCTTCGAATGGGACAGACAATTAGAAGGCGCGGAAGAATTCGCAAACGAAGTCATGAAACAAATATAGAGTTGCCCTGAACTGCATCCGATAGCCAGGTCCGACTAAGAGGACCGATGATCGAATTCCATAATCTCCGCCACGTCGTCTGCCACTTTGCCTCCGAAATAGTTGCGAACAAGTTCGAGTGACAAATCGATACCCGCGCTAATTCCTGCCGAGGTGGCCACCCGGTCTTCTAACACAAATCGGGCTCGTTCAACCACTTGAACCTGTGCGTATTGGCGTAGGGAGTCGAGAGCTGAACGGTGAGTGGTAGCTCTTCTCCCAGACAGCAGCCCCGCTTCGGCGAGTACGAGAGCCCCGGTGCAGACGCTGGCTATGCGATTCTTGGCAGCATGGGCTCTTACGAAGGCGATAGTCTCCTTGTCGTACCGGGCGTGTTCGCGAGCGCCCTTTCCCCCGGGAACGATCATGAGATCTAACGGAGGGCAGTTGCCGAAGCTGTGGTCTGGTTGAACCCGAAGGCCATACCGAGCTTTGATGGGCCGCCCATCCTTAGAAACTGTCAGTACAGCCAACGAATCCACGAGCCCAGATGCAATCCCAAATACCTCCAGGGGGCCCACGAAGTCTAACTCTTCCACTTCATCGAATACAAGAATCCCAACTCGCATCGTGAAACCTCACACACAACTCCTTCGAGCCTTTGAAATCGCGGAGGATATTTGCTCTCCTTCAAATTACGTTTGCTTCCGGGCCGCGGTGTAGGGCGGTGATTGCCGTCGCTGCTAAGATGAATAACCCGCCGACCCATTGTAAGGCGCTTAGGGCGTTTCCGAAGAGCCAGACTGACGCAAGTATGGAAGTAACGGGCTCAATGAGGCTGATCAGCGAGGCCCTTGAAGGGCCAATCTTCGAGAGACCGATGAAGAATGCCGTGAGCGCGATTACCGTACATACCAACGTTATCATCGCCAACCAGAACCAACCCATCAACCCCCAGTTCAGATGAAACCCGCCGCTCAATTGGCCGGTAAGGCCGAAGCTGATTGAGGCCGCACACATTACGTAGAATACCCCAACGTCCGCTCTTACTCTTCTGAGTACCTTCGACCCTCCGAGAATGTAAATGGTGTAGAGTATCGATGACCCGACAGCTAGAATTGCGCCGAACCCTATGGGAGCGCCGAACGGGCTAACGACAAGAAGCAAACCCACGGCAGCCAGCCCCAACGCCAACGCGAGCCGTCCCGAGATCTTCTCCCACCCCAAGAGGAACGCGCCAATCGTGACGAAGATAGGGTACGTGTAGAGAAGTAAGGCCACAATCGCTACGGGCGAGTAGAGTAACGAGGTGAAATATAGTGTGGATTGGAGAAAGTACACCAAAGCGCCGAGAACAACCAAGACTAACAAATCCCGCATTCCTGGTAGAACCAAGTGTCCGTTAGCCGCGAGAAACGCACCCATGATTAAGCACGCCAGCAAGAACCTGAGGAAAAGTAGCTCATCAACCCCGACTCCTTGAGCGTAGGCTAAGCGAGCGAAGATCGGCATTAGGCCAAATGAAACGGCTGATACGAGGACGAGAATTGTCCCCGCCCTCGTTCCGCCCAATGAGATCAACCAGGCCCGACGGATTTCTAACGAAGATCACAGATCACATAGGAATCAGGATACTCAAAGGCCGGTTCGTTCGGCCTCGACATCATAACTCCTTGGAACTCGGTTCGATATCCCGCTTCCAGCATTGTTCTGTACGCGTTATGGCAAGCTGTGTTTACCCCAGCCAAGACATTTGCCATCCCTCGCCTCCTGCCATACTCCGCACATGCATTCAGCAATCGATTGAAGTCACTCTCTGCTTCCATCCCTTTGCCGGCAGTTGCAAATTTGACGTAACACGTATCTGCCCCGGCTTCAGTTCCGATTCCACAATGACACACCGCGAATCCCTTGAGTGTGTCGCCCTCCCACAGCATGACAGTGTCTCCAAGCTTCTGATCTCGGGCGGCCAGAATTTCTCGTACCAAGTCGAGACCGTTGTAGACTGAAGACGACAAGCCTTTGCATTTGGCCAGGTATCTTTCCCTCTCGGCGACGGAGCCGTTTGAGAATGTCGACCAGTTTCCTGATTCGCCGAATTGGATGGGTTTCGACATGATAGGCGTGAGATATCTTGGCCAGAAACCGAATTTCTGGTATAAACCAAGATGTTTGGGGCTTTGGGCGAACGTGAAGAGGGCGGTATGACTGACGCCCCATTTGCCGAACAGCTCTATTGTGGGTTCAAGCAATCTCTTCGCTACACCCTTGTCCCAGTAATCGGGGTGAACCGTTAATGGCCCGAAGAAGCCGAAGCTTCCCCATTTTGTCAAGAATACGGAACCAACTAACTTGCCGTATACTTCAGCGGCAAAGGATGCCTTTGGATCCGCGACCCAGCGTGTCTTCACATGGTCCATCCCTTCACCGAATTTTTCGGGGTCGGGCATCTGCATGAATGTTCCAAAAGCCACCCGCATGATACGATCCGCGTCGGGTAGATCCTCTTTCCTTAGAGGCCGAACATTTACTTCCATCGAGCCACCGTGAGTCCCCGCAATAATACCGCGTTTTTAGTGTTTCGCGATTCATTCTCGTAAGTCAGTGGTTCATCGTGGCTCTCCTTTTCTTGGTGCGCCTAGCGCAGTTTGGAAGGGGTCGATTGGTAGACAACGCGGCCGCCCACCACTGTGAGCAGCACGTTGATGTTCGCTATCGCCGTGCCCTTGGTCCTCATTGGATCTTGGTGCAGAACGACGAGGTCGGCGTACTTCCCCGGCGCTATAGTGCCCTTCTCATTCTCTTCGAACGAGGCAAATGCGGCGTTGCGGGTGTACAACGCTATTGCTTCTTCAACCCCAATTGCTTCCTTGCTCCCCGGCCTATCGAGGGCCGCGGCGATGCAAGTCAAAGGTTGAATGGGGTCAATGGGGCCGTCCGATCCGGCTACAACGGTAACGCCTGTTCGCAGGAGGCTTGCGAGCGGATACGTCATTGACGCGCGTTCCGTTCCAAGTCGCTCAGTGAGCCAGTAGTCGGAGATTATGAAGTGCGGTTGGACCGAGGCTGTAACCTGTGATTCCCGGAACCGATCGATTAAGCTCTTACTTAGCACTGAGGCATGTTCGATTCTATGCCGTAAATTCTTCGGCCTGGGTCCAGTAGCTTTTTCGATTGAGCTCAGAGCCATATTCACAGCCCGGTCTCCGATTGCATGTATCGCCACCTGGAAGCCTGAGTCGTTCACGTCTGCTACGAGCTTGTCCAAATCCTCTTGGCTGTAGATTACTACGCCGCGAGTCGTGGGCTCGTCTGCGTAGGGTTCCTCTAGGGCGGCCGTTCTGGCACCTAGAGACCCGTCCGTGAAAATCTTCACGGCGCCAAGCCGCACCAGTCCGTTGCCGAATCCTGTTCTGAGGCCGAGCTTCTTTGCCGCGGTAAGCATCTCTGGTGTAATGAGGACGTAGAACCTTAGTGGAAGTCGGCCAGTTGCTTCTAGGTTAAGCAATGTCCTAAATTCCATTTCGGAGGATATGATGCAGTGGACCGTCGTCAAACCCGCTCGTACAGCGTCTTCGCATGCCGCCAGTGTCGCCCGTTCATAGTCCTCTTTACTCGGGCGTGGAACTACTGCCTCAATAAGATCCATGGCGTTCTCACGTAGCAACCCAGTGGGTGAACCTGAAGCTTCTTTCTCTATGACGCCTCCGGGAGGATTGACCGAATTCTCATCGATTCCTGCGTTCTTGAGCGCGATGCTGTTGGCCACGGATGCGTGACCACATATCCTCCGAAGCAGAACTGGTTTGTTTGGGGAAGCTTCGTCGAGATCATGTCTCGTTGGGTACCGCTTCTCCTTAAGACGGTCCTGGTCCCAACCCCAACCTAGAACCCAAGGCACGTCCTTCGTCGATTTCTCGGCGACCATGCTCTTGAGCTCATCGATGCTACGCACGTCGTTGAGGTGAAGCCGGTCCAGGCCGAGACCATACCAGATGAGGTGGACATGACAGTCCGTGAATCCGGGCAAAACCGTCGCCCCCTTCAAGTCCATTGAGACGGTGTCGGAGCCGGCCATACCCCGTATATCCTTGGTACTTCCGACCGCAAGGATTCGACCGCCCTGGATTGCGATTGCTTCAGCTGTGGGTCGATTAGGGTCCATGGTACGTACGTTAGAGTTCAGCAAGACTAGGGTGGGACGGATTGACTTAGAGATGGAGCGCGGACTTGACTTGCGAGTGTTCCTTGATGGTTTCTTGGTCCGTTTACTCGGTTTCTTCAATTCTTTGCCGGCTTTCATTTCGTTTGCTTCCCTGAAAAATCCCGCACTTTCGACGTCATCGTCTTGGAGATTCTGACGTTCTTTTCCGCAAGCCTTCCGAAAAGAGTGTTGAAATTTCGACCTAGGAAGCAGGTCTCGGGAGGAACGATGCCGGTTCTGTCGATCCGCCCCTCGGCCACCATCATTGCAGCTATGGCTCCAGTGAAGGCGGTGGTTCGCGCCATTGAAGTGACGTTCTCACGTTCATCGTAGTAGTCCACCATTTCATAGTCCTGTCTAACCTTGGTCTGGTCTTTCGCTCCGGTTACTATGACGCGGAGAAGCGTCACGTCCTTCTCCCTCCCAAGCCGCAGCTTCGGCCCTAGAATGTCCGATAGAACAGTGCGTGGAACTATCCGCACTCCGTTCACCCGAACTGGTTTCGTAGACGTCAGGCCTGTAGCGATTAGGGTTTTGATCTGTTCCGCATGCCCGGGATAACGGATCGTCTTCTCGTCTATGGTCTTTGCGCGCCCTTTCATGGTGAAGAGCAATGTTGCTACTCCGTCGGTCAAGAATGCTTCCATGTTCTCGTAGGGTTTCGGGAAACTTACCTTCTCGATTTCGGTCATTTGTCTCATCGTCTTGATTTTTCCATCCCTGATGACTCGAGCTCTCTCTTTCGTGTACATTTTGAGCACACTCTCGAAAGAGAAGACTATTCTGTAATTCAGCGGCGGACGCGGGATTTGTGGGAGACCGCCTACAAGCATGTGAATCTCATCGACGGAAGTTAGTTGTCTGGCGCCCTCTCCCGCAAGGATCTGAGCGATGCCGGGGGCGACGCCACATCCCGGTATCAGTGTAACTCCGCTCTTCAGACATTTGGAGTGCAATTTCATCAGGACATCTTCATAGACAAGATCGACCGCGTCGACCCCCGCATCTATTGCGGCGAGATCTGCTGAATAAGCCGCCGCGTGTGGGAGCGCCATTAGAACCGCGTCGAATCCTTTGATTGATTCAGTAATGCTTCTCGCGTCCGCTGCATCTATGAGTCGTGGAAGGAGCTTCCTGCTCCTCACCGATTTCACGGCATAATCCAATCTGGACTTGTCCTTATCCAACAAGCAAATCGCTTTGACCTCTCTTCTCGCGGCCAAGTATCTGGCCGCAGACGATCCCATCAATCCAGAGCCTACCACGGCGATCTTCATTTACGACTTCCCTCCCTCAGCGAGCAATGGCGTCGCTACCTTCTGTCGCAAAATGGCTTTGCCTACGATCCGCTGCGCAGCCCTTTGCGCTTCCTCGATCACTCTATCTTCGTTCGCTGTCAAGATTCTTCTATCCTCCATAATTATCCTTCCATCAACAATTACCGTCTCAACCTCAGAACCACGTGCACTGTAAACGAGGTTTGGAACAATGTTTCCAACAGGCGATGAGAGAATGGGGGTTGTTTGCGGGGTTTTCAAATCAAGAACGATGAGATCCGCTCGTTTCCCTTTCTCAATACTCCCAACTCTCTGCTCCAATCCCAAAGTCTTGGCTGCGTCAATGGTTACTAATCGAAGCACCCTAGAAGCAGGTAGGACGGTTGGGTCACGAGATCGCACTTTGTTCAGGATTGCAGCCATTCTCATTTCGGTAAACATATTGCATGAGTTATTGCCGCAAGCTTGGTCACTTCCTAATGCCGCGGAGTATCCCCCTGCCTCCAAGAATTGCCAGACAGGCGACACTATGCCATCAATTAATCCAATCGAGTTGGGACATGAGATCATTCTCACGTTTCTCTGAGCGATCAGTCGTAGCTCTTCGCTGGAAGCGCCGTGACAATGAACCCCCATGAGGTTCGAACATAGGAACCCCAGCCTGTCTAAGAATTGAACGGTCGACAAACCGTAACGGCCCTTTATCTGGGCGGCCTCCCTCGCGCCCTGAGCCAAATGGAAATGCATCAGGAGCCCTTTCTCAACGGCGGTCTCCTTTACCCTAAGCAGGAGTTGTTCACTCAGCATATCCGCCGCCTGCGGTCCGAGTGAACACGTTATTCTTCCACCCGCGGCATTTTGCCATTTATCGACGAGTCGAAGATTATCGCTGAGCGTCCTCTCGCCAACCTCCGGGCTGAATCGATACAGCTCATTTTCATCAGGTGAACCGAGCGAAGTCGTTTCGTTTATCGTGCTTGCTAGGTTCGCTCTTACGCCCAGTTTTGAGTAGACTGGCCCGGCCGTATAGTTTACGAAGGGGCCATAATCGTTGAAAAGCGTTGTACCGGCTCTCAACCCCTCAACTACAATTAACTTCGCCGATATCACCGCGGCCGCCTTCGTTAGATGCTTCGCTAAGGGTTCAACATGACCTACCATCCATTCCGACTCGGGAACATCTTGGGCTTCGCCCCGGAATAGGCCGAGATGCGTGTGGACATGAGCGTCGATTAAACCCGGGAGGATGACCTTACCCCGCGCATGTATCCTCTTTCTCGCACTTCGATAAGCCGAAGGGAAACTGCCGAGTTTTCCTGCAGCGGCAATCCTACCCTCATCGACGGCGACCGCCCCATTTTCTATCAACCCAAGGTCGGCGCCGACCATTGTGAGAACGAATGCACGGTCGATTAGTATGTCGATCAACGGCGCATCTCTCTTCACGAACTAGGCTTTCGACCATTCCCACTTTGACTCGGCCGTCAGGTTTTCACGCCTAGATACAATTTTCCGAGTTCTGGGTGGGACAGAAGTTCCTTCGATCCCCCTCGAAACGCATCCTTACCATTGACCATTAGAAGCGCCTCGTCACCGATTTCAAGGGCGCGTCGGGCGTTTTGTTCTACCATCAAGATCGTGAGGTTGAGTTTGTCTCTTAAGTCGGTGATCTTGTCAAAGATTTGAGTCGCAAGCTTCGGAGAAAGATTTCCGGTCGGCTCGTCCAGCATAAGGAGCTTTGGATTGCTCATGAGAGCCATCCCCATCGAAAGCATCTGTCGCTCTCCCCCGCTCAGAGTCTTCGCTTTTCGATCCAAGAACTCCTTCACAATAGGAAACATTTCAAGTATCATTTGGCGACGCTCATTATACTCCTCCGCGCTGAGCATGTGGCTTGCCATCAGAATATTCTCTTTAACTTTCAAGTCAGCGAAGACATTGTCGGTTTGTGGAAGATAGGCGATTCCTAGTCCAGCGAGTTTGTGCGTTCGTTTTGATGTTATAGGCTTGCCATCGTAAATAATCGAACCCGAATACACTTTCGTCAGTCCCATCACCGTCTTGAGCAAAGTGGACTTGCCACTCCCGTTCGGGCCAACGACTATTGTGATCCGATTCTCGGGCACATCCAAGCTGGTTTCGAAAAGGACTTGGGCCTTTCCATAACCCGCGCTTACTTTTTCGACCTGTAGAAGCAGGGACCTAACCTCCCAAGTATGAATCGATCACCTTACGACTTGCAACAACCTCCGCTGGTGTGCCGCTCTCGATGATACTTCCCAAGTGCATCGCGTAGGCGTGGTCGACGTAGCTCAGGGCTATGTCGAGCCTGTGCTCCACAATTAGGAAGGTAAGGCCGAGCTCTTTTCTCGTCTTCAGTAAGTAAGCGAAGATTTGGTGTGCTACCTTAGGACTGACGCTACCCGCAGGCTCGTCCATGAGAATAAGTCTCGGATCGCTCATCAGAGCCCTGCCTGCCTCAACAAGTTTCAGTTGACCGCCACTGAGCTTCTCAGCTGGCTTTTGCCACAGAGGAATCATATCCAGGAGCTCCAGAATCTTAAACGCCTTTTCGACCAGCTCTTCTTCTTGCTTTATCCATTTCATTCGAAATGGAGCCGTGAGGACATGTTCTCCTTTCTGGTCCCGCGCTGCAGCCAGTAGATTCTCGAGCACGGTTAACCGCTTGAAGACTGAAGGTATTTGGAAGGTTCTGACAAGGCCTTTGGCATACATCTCGTGAGGCGGACTACCCGTCATATCGCTCCCGTTCAGAATCACGTGCCCTCCGTCTGGGGCGTAGTAACCCGAGATAACGTTCATCAGAGTGGATTTTCCGCTTCCATTCGGGCCGATAAGAATTGTCAACGTTGCTGCTTTCAAAGCAATTGAAACGTCGTTCACCGCTACTAGGTTGCCGAATGACTTAGTGAGGTTCTTAGTGACGAGAATTTCTTCAGTCAACCCTTCCCAGCCCGACAATCAACCTGCCGGAGAAAAAAAGGGAGAGAGACATCTACGGCGCCTGGGGCGATACCCACGTTACCGCATTTGTCTCTTCACTATAGTAGCCAACAACCAGCCAATCTTGTGCTTTAATGTTCGAAGGGAGATTTGGTATCCCCGCTGTCGGAACGATCCTTTCTATTTCGTAGGGAGCAAAGGCGCGGTCGCCCTTCGAGTCGAGGACCGTCCAACCAGATAGTCCATAGTAGTGGTCCGCCACCTGTGCGAATACTTTCTGGATGGCAGCTCCGTCGTACACGCCTGCTTGAAGTGTCGCTAGAGTGGATAGGAATACCGCATCGTACAGAGCGTATTGATATGATGACGGTACCGACTCACCTGTGGCCGCCTGCCATTTCATTGTATAGTTCTTCTGGTTTGGTGCGCTTGGCACTGTGTAGACGGTGGACGGATACCAGACTTTTTCGACCAACGATGAGTACGTGTCTCTCAGCCTGGGTGAACCAATGCTGCCGTCACTCCCGAACCATCTCACCGATGTCAAGGCCGCATTATTCTGAATAGCCGTGAACAATGCTATCGCGTCATCGTCGAAGCTAAGGTCCAACACACCGGTCGAGTTGTTAACCCCGAATGACGTCACCATGCCTGAGAGCTCCAGTGCTTCTGCTGAAAGATCTTTTGCGGACGGGTCATACCCGAGAGAATTAATCTTGCCTCCAAGGCCAGTCCAGATTTGCTGGAAAGCAGTAGATAACCCAGTTCCCCAAGCATCGTTTCTGTATGCAACGACCGCGTTCCGTATACCGACCGACCACATGATGTGCGCGAGCGCATTAGATTGATGGAGGTCGTTTGGGACTAGTCGGAAGATGTAGGGGCTTACTCCGGCCAGTGATGGAGCTGTCGAAGCGTAGCTGATTTCCACGATGTGATTTTCGTCAACGTAACTCATGGTTGACCTGATATCGACGCTTAGGTAGCTGATGATGACCTGGATCCCCTTTGCGGCTAGGGCTTGTACTGCTGTAAGTGCTCCGGCTCCCGTTGTCCCGGTGTCTTCCATATAGACCTGGACCGTATAGTTTAGGCCGCTACTGGCTAGGTACGCGTTTACGTCATTCTGCGCAATTAGTGCCGTTGCTCTATACAATGGTCCCTCGTCTGACAGTTCTCCCGTCAGCGTGATGAGAAGCCCAATCGGAATCTGACTTGGGATCTTCGCCTGCTGTACTGCTGAAGTCATTGTTGCTGGGACAGAAGTTGCTGAGAATGCGCCGTATCCTAATGCCATTCCAATGGCGAGCCCGATGACTAGTGTGGCTAGTAGTTTGGTGTATGCCATTTCAGTTCTCCTCGTAAAATTCTCACAACGATAGGCGGCGGGCAGCTTATCTGGGTTTGGAAGTTTCGCTTCTTACCGCTATATACGATACTTAACTTGCGATTACAGTATGCGATTTACTATCGAAGGCCAGAAGTCCTCGGGTCTTTATTCATGTCGATTGATATGCTAGGAGGAGATCTCGTTCTCCCTCCCGATCGATCTTCTTACCGACGCGCTCGTCTATGGTAATCTGTTAGTCCTAATGACAGTAGGCCTCACCTTCACCTACATTACACTGAAGGTCCCCAACTTTGCTCATGGAGATTTCGTTGCGATCGGCGCCTACGTAGCCTACACGCTGTTTCGTGTCACGGGGGCTAACCCGTACCAAACCCTCCCGCTAAGCTTTGCCGTACCGGGAGTAATTGCAATGATTGCCTACCTTGCCCTCTTCAGGCCGCTAGCCCGTATGGGGGCGGGCGTCGCGACGATGATGGTTGCCTACTTGGCTGCGGAAACCGTGATCTTCTCAAGCATGCTAATTTATGCCCAATCTATGATCTACCTGACCGGCTTCTACTTTCTAACATTCATCATGCCGGACCAAAAACTATCCCTTTTCGGCCAAACATATCGCTTGCTGCCAATCGCCTCAAGCCTCATTGTGATCACGATGGCTGTTTCGCTCTACATACTTCTGTCCCGAACTAAGTTCGGTATAGCAATCAGAGCCTCAATCGAAAACCCGTCCTTGGCAAGCACGCTAGGCTATAACGTTGAATTATTCTACGCGATCTCTTGGTTCATAGCGGGCGGCGTAACCGGAGTCGCAGGAGGACTGATGTCCGTCGCAGCCCCAAGTGGCCCCTACATTGGATGGGAATACATTACGCGAATATTTTCCGGCGCCATCTTGGGTGGCCTCGCAAGCATCTGGGGCTCAATTCTAGGTGGATACATCGTGGGGTTCTCCGAACTGATAGGAATCTATTGTCTCTCCACCTACCTCGGAGTCTCCCCCACATGGCGTATAGTTATCCCATTTCTAATCCTGATTTTCTCGCTCATGATAATTCCAAGAGGACTCACCAGCCTCAATTTGGGACGACTATTCAGACGAAAGGAAGTTAAGAAAGGGTAGGAACATTGGTGCTAGGGATAACTGATCCGCTCAGGTTTGCCATAGACCTACTGTCATTCTTCGCAATATACGCTACGCTCGCCGTCAGCCTCAACTGGGAGTACGGGTTCTGCGGAATCCCGAACTTAGGTAAGGTGCTATTCTTCGCCGTCGGGGCATTCATGGTGGGAGGATTGTTCTCGAGAATAACAGCGTGGGTCTTCGGCATCAACCTTGCAGGACTCGATTTCACGACTGACAATAGTGTTATTGTTTCTGAGACCCAGGCCTCTCTAAGCCAGCACCCAGCGGCTGCTATCGGCTTATTCGTGCTCATGTTGGCCATAGCAGCGGGGGTAGCCGCGGTATTTGGTTTCGTAGCCTCCTATCCGGCCATCAAATTGAGAGAGGATTACTTGGGTATACTCCTACTCATTTGCGGCGAACTCTGGCGATACATCGGCCAGTATTACGACCCAATAGTTGGCGGAACTCTAGGGGTTAGCGTACCGATACCGTTCGGTTGGATATCTAGCGATTTCATGCGGGGGGTTACGGCTTTGGTGGTCATGGTCGGGCTTGCTGTCCTATCATGGTTCATAATTGAACGACTGTCAAGGGCGCCTCTGGGACGGGAGATGAGAGCGGTTAGAGATCATGAAGATGCGAGCGAAGCATTCGGCAAGAACATCGTACGAGTACGCATGAACACACTCATAGTCGGTTCAGCAATAGCCGGTGTGGCTGGTGCGATGTACGCATTCTACGCCGGGAGCGTTAGCGCGGCTGACTTCACTACTACATGGACTTTCGTAGTCATATTGATGGTTACGCTGGGCGGTCGAAGCAATAACATAGGTTCGATGGTAGGTGCATTCGTGTATGTATTTGTGTTCGCCCTCATTAGGCAGTACAAATACTACATCACCGTTCCGTTCGATTTGAATTACCTAGCAACAATGATCTTCGGCTTCGTTCTCCTCATAATGCTAGTTCGAAAACCCGCCGGCCTCCTACCCGAAACACCCGGCAAGACGACGGATTTCCAGAAGATACTCGACAAAATGAGGATCATTCCGGCAAGGAAGGAAGAGAAGGATGGTAAATGACGCCATATCTCTTCTAGCCGACCTCGTCAAGATCCCGAGCGTCTGCGGCGAAGAAAGGGAGATTGCAGATTTCATTCTGAAATGGCTTCAGGAAAACAATGTCCCGGCAGAATTGTTGGAAGTGAAACCGAACAGGCCCGACGTTATTGCCCGATTGAAAGCACCATCGCCCGGGCCGCGAATTCTTCTGAATGGACATATGGACACCGTGAAGGTTGGGGACGGTTGGACGCGAGACCCATTTGGCGCAGAAATTGAGGATGGAAAAATGTACGGGCGCGGAACCCAGGACATGAAAGCTGGGTTGGCCGCCATTCTTTGGACCGCGGCGGCCTGCAGGGAAGAAGGGCTTCCCAAGCGAGGAGAGCTGATTGTTGCCGCAGTCATTGACGAAGAAGCTCACGATTGGGGCACGTACGGGCTCATTCAAAAGGGCCTCACGGAGGGATTAGATTTCGCAATGATATCGGAACCAACCGATCTCAACGTGATCACCGCCCACAAAGGGAGAACAATGTTTGAAATCGAAGTTCACGGAAAATCCGCACACTCCCATTGGCCGGAGCACGGCATCAACGCCATAGAGAAAGGAGCCCTCCTGATCAACGCCCTCCCCCGAATCTCAGGGCCCACCCACCCTCGATTGGGGCGCCCGACCGTGAATACGTTGAAGATAGAAGGAGGCCAAGAAGAGGTTATGCTCGTGCCCGAAAATTGCAGGATTGTGATCGACCGTTGCCTAGTCCCCGGCTACGATTCACAAACGGCACTCGGGGACCTAAAACGCTTAATCTCTGATGTCGGAATCAACGCCGACGCAAGACTTGCGCCACGCGACACGCCCTACTGTGATCCCTTCGAGATACCAGACAGCAATCCAAACATCTCTCGCATAGCCGGAGCTGCGGCGAAGGTTCTAGGCAGAACGCCAAAGATAGATGCCCACTTCGGACCTTGCGACTCCTGTATACTAGTCAACCAGGGTGGAATCCCCACGATTGAATTCGGCCCATCGGGCGGCAAACTACACGAATCTGACGAATACGTCACTATCGACTCCACTAGAAAGACCGCAGACGTCTACCGCGAAGTAATTCGAACATACATGTCATGAACGCGAGCCCTGCAAGAGACCTCCACGGATTTCAATAGGTTTTCAATTTTCTTTACGTCTTCGAAGAACGACGAGGCTCGTCGGGCAATTCGACGGATTGCAGCCTATTCATTAGTTTCTCGAGCTCCCGTTGCAGTGCATTAGGAAGCCTTTCTCCCAAGCTTTCAAAGAATAGCCAGGACGATTCGAGTTCGTCCAACCAAGCCGTCTTATCGACGCGCAGAAGCTCATTGATTTTCCACTCCGGAATATTCATGCCTTCTAGGTTGAGTGGGGAAGCCGTTGGAACATACCCTATTGGAGTCTCGACCGCTTCGGCCTCCCCCCCGCACCTCTCGATAATCCACTTGAGAATTACTAGGTTTTGACTATACCCCGGCCAGAGAAAGCTCCCATCTCGCCCCAACCTGAACGGATTTATCTGAAATATTCTCGGAAGCCTTTCGCTCTTTGCCCGGAACGATAACCAGTGATTAAAGTAATCTGCGATGTGGTATCCGCAGAAAGGCTTCATGGCCATGGGATCGTTTCGTAGAACGCCCACCTCGCCTGCAGCGGCGGCCGTGGTTTCGACTCGGAGCATTGCCCCCATTAGAACTCCATGTTCCCAGCTGAAGGATTCGTAGACTAGCGGGATCAGTTCAGACCTTCTTCCCCCGAAGATTATCGCCGTGATTGGGACGCCGTTTGGGTTGCCGTATTCGGGCGAGAGAGAGGGGTACTGGCGGATTGAGGTCGTGAACCTTGAGTTAGGGTGGGCGGCGCTCCCGGGAGACTTACCTGCCATCCATACTTTTCCCTGCCAATCCCACAGTTTTCTTGGGTGCTCGCCCATACCTTCCCACCACGGGGTTTTGTCCGAAGACAGAGCGACGTTCGTGAATATTGTATTCTTCTTGACCATTTCCATAATTCTAGGATTAGTCTTGAGGCTGGTGTTGGGTGCTACCGCGAAAAATCCGCTCTCGGGATTTATCGCTCTAAATGTTCCTCCCGCACCCAGGTGGATCCAAGCTATGTCGTCGCTGACCGCCCATACGTTCCATCCTTTCATGTATTCCGGCGGCTTCAGCATGGTCAGGTTTGTTTTGCCGCTGGCGCTTGGAAAGGCTCCGGTCACATAGGTGACCCTGCCATTCGGATCTTCGACGCCTATGACGAGCATGTGTTCAGCGAGCCATCCCCCATCTCGCGCCATGACGCTTGCAAGTCTGAGGGAATGGCATTTCTTGCTGAGGAGGGCATTTCCGCCGTAGTTCGAGTTCAAGCTAATTATTAGTTTTTCGTCGGGAAAATGACAAATGTATTTGTTACTTGGGTTGAGTGTGCAAACCGAATGAATGCCCTTTACAAAACCGTCGGCCTTCAAATGCTCTAATGCGACTGGGCCGACTCTTGTCATGATCGCCATATTTACTGCGACATAGGGGCTATCGGTGAGTTCAACCCCGACTTGCGAATAGGGCGAATCTACCGGCCCCAGCAAGTATGGGATAACGTACATCGTCCTCCCAACCATGCAACCCTTGAGAAGCTTCTGTAACTTTGCGTGTGCCTCGTCAGGGGCCATCCAATTATTCGTTGGGCCGGCATCGTCCTTGGTCGCCGTGCACATGAACGTCGACTCTTCGCTTCTCGCGACATCATTTGGGTCGCTCCTGTGCAAGTGACAGTTCGGGTAGCTTCGTTCGTTAAGTTTGATCAGAGTCCCATTGGCAACCATCCCGTCCACTAGGGAACGAAATTCTTCAGCGGATCCGTCACACCAAAGGATCCAATTGGGCTTCGTTACTTTCGCGACATCCTCCACCCATTCGGTCAACGCTCGTCGAACGTCATTGCGCGATCCTTTCTCAGTCACGGCAATTATCATGAATATAACGCCAACAATCGAATTGGTTCACGGAAGGAGAGAATTACCTGAAGTCGACGTACTTCTCAAGTTTACGGCCGCCTAAGGCCGAGGGCAGAGATAGGAGGTAGGGAGATAGCTATGGCGACTGGGTGCCTTCTTGGCGGGGGTGCTGGTCTTGTGCGAACATCTTCATTGCTTCGGCTCTTTGTTCGTTCATCTGTTTCCGGGACATTGGGATCCGCATCGACAGTGACCATGAGTGGCCGAAGGGGTCTGTTAGTTGTCCGTACCTTTCGCCCCAGAACATGTCATCCAATTGCATGTCTACCTTTGCGCCAGCTTCGACGGCCCTCTTCCAAAGCGCATCCACGTTATTGGAGTATACGTGGAGAGTCACCGATGACCCGCCCAACTGTAGAGGATCCTTATGACCTCCCGGGAAGACATCGGAGAACATCACGATGCTGTCCCCTATCCTCACCCTTGCGTGTAATAGCTTTCCGTCGGGCGCCGCCTGCCTCGTAACCTCTTTTGCTCCAAAGGCTCTCTTGTACCAATCAATCGCCAGCGCAGCGCCATTGATGACTAGATACGGCGTAACCGAGTGAAACCCTTTCGGGATACGTTCAACCTTCTTAGGTTTCAGCTTCCGTGAGGCGCGAACACGTTTCTTAGCCATAGACAGCTCTTTCCCCGATTAGTAATTGTGGCTCGGCGAATATAAGATGACCCAAAAACCTGTTCAGAACGGGCACTCACAATGCATTGTGCATTGTCTTATTCGCGTTTTATCTGTCAGAAATAGATCCGTGCTAAAATATCGCTCGGCCCGGTCTGGCAGCACGGTCACTACTTTCTTGTCGCGACCGATTTCCTGCAGTACCAGAATTGATGCGAGCACGTTGGCGCCCGATGACACGCCTACCATGAGACCCAGATTCGTTGACAAATTCTGAGCCATCTCGACAGCGTCGTCGCTCTTGATCCTGACGACTCGGTCTACAGTGGACATGTTCATGATTTCAGGAACGAACCCGTCACCAATTCCGGCGATTTTGTGATCACGTAAATGTTTCTGACCTGAGAGAACAGCGGCCTCGTCGGGTTCCACCGCTATAAGCCGTGTTTCCTCATTCTTCTCTCTCAGCGCCTTTCCCACGCCCATCAAGGTCCCGCCTGTGCCGACCCCAGCGACGAAGGCGTCAATTTTCCCGTTTAGTTGTTGAATTATCTCTTGGCCGGTTGTACGATAATGGGCCATGGTGTTATCGGGGTTTCTGAATTGATTTGTGAGGAAGTAGTGTCGATCACTCTTAGATATGCTATCAGCTCTGGCGACCGCACCTTCAAAGCCTTCATTCTTTGGTGTAAGGCATAGGCAGGCTCCGAGGCTGGCCATTATCTTAACCCGCTCTCCGGTCATATGCTCCGGCATCACGACAAGCATCTTGTACCCTTTCGCAGCCGCGACCATCGACAATGCTATTCCCGTGTTTCCGCTCGTGGCCTCAACAATAATGCTACCCGGTCCCAGTAGCCCCCTGCGCTCGGCCTGTTCAATGATGTACTTGGCGATTCTGTCCTTGATGCTCCCACTCGGGTTTACGAACTCCAACTTGCCGAAGATTCCGTAAGTCTTCCCTTGAAAACTTACGTTCAGCTTTTGCATGGGCGTGTTGCCGATGGAATTCAGAACAGATTCATTACACCTTGGGGGCACTTCGGACATATTCAGCGAGTTCATGCCGCCAACCTCACATTGACATTCATCCGCCGCTTTCGTATGGGCGACAGTTCTATGGTAGAAGTTTGAGTTTCTGGCTATTTACGCGCTGTGATTGAGTTCGCGTTTAGGTACCGGCTTAGTCGGGACGTATGGTTTCCGCATCCCTAAGCATCAATGGCACAACCACTTCTCGCACGGCTCTTCTTGATCAACGTCTCAGGCATCGTAAGCAAGAGAAACATACCGAGAACCTGGAGTGCTATTATCAAATAGAAAATGGAATCGGGACCTGTGGCGCTCCAAAGAATCCCTCCGACGACGGGGGACAGTATCATGACTGTTCCGGTAAACAGCCCTAAGATCCCGAAGATTCTTCCCAAGAGAGCGGGCGGTACAAGTTCTGCCGTCATTGAGCTTCTCGTCACAGAAGCGAGCACAGCGAACCCCTGCAATACACCTGAAATTAGCAGCATTGCCGCGTTTACGGCATAGAGAAGAAACAGAAGCGACAGGCAGTAGATCGATATCGTAAGGTAGAGTACCTTCTTTCTCCCGATCCCATCGGCGAGCCTACCCAAAGGAATCGAAAGTACGAGGGGCATCAGCATCGACGCCATAGCCATACCGCCCAGAACAAATGCATCTGCATGCTTTATCTCAGCAGCAAACAAAGGGACGTAGACCATTGTCGCCATGTACAGAGGGACGGACGATAACGAGACGAACAAGATCCAACTCTTCAGTCTAGTTCCACTATCAAAGAGCTCACGCACGCTTCTACCAAAGCCAAGCCGAACGTTCATCCTGCGACATTTCGGTTCCGTGAACTCGCTCAAGAAGAATACTAGAAGCAAGGAGAAACCGCAGACCTGCAAATAATAGAGAGGCTTGATTCCCCCAACATTCAACCCGCCGAATCCGGTGATGATTATCGCGCCTATGAGGGGTGAAACCAAGCCTGGAATGGCCGTGAGCGTATCGCAAAGTCCCATGCCCGTGGCTCTCTCTTCGCCCCTGAGACAGCTGCCACAGACTATCGGGCAAGCGGTGCTCTCCATTTGCAGCCCCAAGTTCCCCATCAGCAACGCGAGGATTACAGTCGTCCATGTCTCCGCGGACGCGAAGAGGAACGCCCCGACCAACATCAGTCCGGTTGCGGTCAGGAAGATTCTTTTCACTCCATACTTGTCGGCCAACCATCCGATGGGGAGAGCGATAACTGCGGCCGAGACGCCTCCGATTCCATTCGCAATTCCAAGTTGAAGCGCAGTTGCGCCCAAAGCCGCAATGTAAATGGACTGATACTGAAGGGTCAGAGTTCTAAGAAAATATGACCCTGCCGCCTTCACCATATTTACTTTGAAAGATTTCTGCTGCCTCGAAAAGAAATGCACCGCCTTCAATGCCGTTTGACTGTTTCTCTCCAAAGTTCCCACCAAGAATAGTTCGCAAGAACATCGGTCTGCTGCTTTAGACGGTCACCTTCACGGATGGAAGATCATTCTACCTCGCAGATCCCACGATAAGCGAGTTCCGAGACGAGATGAAGTTTTACTCTTTACTCTCTTCATTCTACGTTACCAAGGTTTTACTCGCCGTTCCATGACTGCTTCAAGCAGGGTGGCCATATGTCGCGGAAAATTGATTGTGCGGCCTGCGGCGTTAACCCTTGCGAGACAGGTAAAAGCAATCAATCGTTCGATGGTTGCCCCATGAACACGGCTAAGGAGATGCTTGAGGACGCTGCCGATGCTTACAGATCGGAGTTGGGGGAGATGGCACATGCAGCGGCCCTAGTTGAGGCGAAAGAGTACATGCGGTGGACGAGGGTTGAGGACACGATGGAGTTCGCACGTACCATGGGTTACCGGAAGCTGGGCATAGCCTGCTGCGTCGGTTTGAGAAGAGAAGGCGCGATTCTGGAAGGCATCCTACGGAAGAACGGATTCGAGGTATCGTCGGCCGTGTGTAAGACAGGGAGCGTCCCGAAGGAGGAATTGGGGATCAAAGATGAGGAGAAGGTACGGCCAGGTGGATTTGAGGCCATGTGTAATCCGGTTGCGCAAGCGATGCTCTTGGATTCAGTGGGTTGCGAGCTAAACATACTCGTCGGTTTATGCGTTGGCCACGACTGCTTGTTTGCAAAGGCGTCTAAGGCTCCAGTAACAACTCTAGTGGCAAAAGATAGAGTGCTCGGCCACAACCCAGTCGCAGCCATCTACAATCATCAATCCTACTACCGCGATAGACTCTACAAGGATCACGTTTAGCACATCAGGCGAACGCTGTACTAAATGTTCGAATCCTCCCACCCACGGTTTGTCGGGATGCTCGCGTTTACGAGCTTTTCACTATTCTTATGTTTCTTAGCCCGTAGAGTCAAAGGCCGGCGGCAAGACTGGTTTGAGAAAGACACGCGCCATACGTGGTTTGCGGAGACATTTTCTCCACAAGGGCAAGAGTATGCAAGAAAACTCTAGGGAGATCTCGCCGAGGATCGCAAGGCAGAGGGCTCAAGCGCATGACGATGCCGTGGACAGCGTTGCCACCTCAGTGAAAGGTCTTCACCCGAAGAGAATTCTGGATGTGGGAACAGGTTACGGTATGAATCTTGCCTTCCTAACAATGGGATTTGGAAAGTGTTCTCGCATTTGGTCGGTAGATGCATCGCCGGCAGTAGTCCATGAAATTAGGACGATAATGAGAAAGCATCAATATTCACGGCATGTCTTTGTCAAAGAGGCGAATGCAGAGCGGTTACCTTTCAAGAATGGTTACTTCGAACTGGTCGTCTCATTGTTCTCACTTCATCACCTCTCAATCCCCAAGCGCGGACTATTTGAAATGAGGCGCGTCCTATCACGCGAAGGAAAACTGGTAATTGCTGACTGGACACCGGCGGCAGGAAGATATCTAATGCTCCATGCGCCGAGCGATATTCCATCTCCGAGTTTTGTCATCAAACAACTCAAACGATTAGGTTATCGTCCAAGATCTAGCGTTCGACGCTACTGGTACTTGATTGAAGCAATCAAATGAAGAACGATGAAACGAAAAAATGACTAGGGATTGGACTGAACAAGCAAGACTTGCGTCTCATGATGTCACAGTTGGGTACCCCGCGTTGACCCATGCGGTTAAACCGCCTTCCATATTGTACACCTGGGTGAAACCTGCTTGCACAAGAGCCACGCTGGCTTGGGTGCTTCTGTATCCCGTCTGACAGTACACAAGTATTGGCCTATCCCGGTCAAGTCCACCAATTTGAGTCGTCATATCAGATAATGGAATGTTGACCGCCCCTTTCAAGTGCCCTTGCGCAAATTCCTGAGGAGTTCTCACGTCGACAACCAATAAGTTGGGAGATGATTGCATCATCGCCCTTGCATCTGATACGGAAATGATCTTGTAGGCGAGCTGCTGGCTGACACTCTGGATAGAGGCAGATGTTGTGGCCTGAGGCTGAATACCGATCGACGGTTGCGTGACTGAATAGGCCACCCATGCTACTATCAAAATTATGAATGGAATACCAGCCTTTTCCCATTTGCTTAGGCTCCTTCTTCTTTCCCCTTGTTTCTTTGATGACATCAAACTCACCGCACAGAGGCGTGTGATCACACCAGATTAGGGTAATGGCCCATTCGCAAGTTATGGAGTCAATTCAGCAGCCAAACGTGAAAACGCCGCCATTTAATGGAGGTGGTCGTGCGGGCCCGCCCCATGGCAGCCGCACAGTGTCTCTTCCGTCACTGTAATGGTTTCATTTCTGAGGTAAGATTCAACGGCGTCGGCCACCGTTCCGGCAACGCTGCAGTTCACGTCGATCGCGTGTTGTCTAAAACCTAGGTACGTGCGCATACCCATTCCGGCCACCAGCATCAATCCGACACCATGCTCCGCTAAGGTTTCCACCGGGCTTGAACAGTCTGTATGCTTCGCATTTAGCACAGATTCGACAGCTTCGATGCGACTATCTCGCAGGGTCACTATAGCGTAGGAGTCGCAGCGTCCGAAGTGAGGCGACACCTGCGCATGAAGAGTTGCCGGACAAGCAGGGTACTGCTACCTTAATTTTGTCCATACCTACATCGCCCTCCATGTCTTCCTGCAAACCCTCTGTCCTGTGGCGCTCTGTGAATGTTTGTGCCCTGGCATTTGGGGCATTCGTCTGGTCTACCTGTTCCGTAGGGTTCCTGCCATTCGTTTTGGCATTCAGAGCATTTGAAGAGTCGTTCTCCTTCTCTCATCTCGCAATTGCCTCCTTCAATCACTAGCGCTTTCCCGTGAACCAAGCAATCTGCAGTCTTCTTGTGCGCAGATTCCAGAATTCGATGTAGAGTTGGCTGGGACACATTCATTCTCGCAGCAGCCTCCTCTTGTTCTAATCCTTCCAAATCCTTCAGCCTCAACGCCTCGAACTCGTCCAGCCCAAACGTGACCATCTCCAGTTCTATTGCCGGGATACCTCTCGGTTTGAACATGGTAGCAGTCGGTTCGGAGTAGATCCACCTGCACTTGCTTGGCCTCGCCATAGCAACAGGTTCACTGAAGGCGATTAGTAAGTGGCCTGATGGGTACCGTGGCTGAACCGGAGAAGTGATGAATAGATATTCATAACAGCTAGGAACATATTGCCATAACTTACGTCAAGAGCAGATCTACCTCCTGGAAGCACCGCAGTTCACGTTAATCCTATTTCGCCTGAAACCTAAGCTCGGACGCATACCGATGGGCGCCCATCGTCACATACGCCGTGTTCCGCGACTAGGCTATCACTGCCGCGTATAGGCCCTGAACCTGAGCGACCCGGATACGCTTGCGCACCTGGAGCCCAGAGTAATTCATCTAATGCATAACGTATAGGAGTTCGCCGGAAACAAGGCTAAATATCGGAGAAACACAGTCTTATCCGGTGTAACTTTGCTTGCCAGAAGGTCGAGTGGGAACGAAAGGAGAACTCTTTCCCCCTAAGCAACTTCGAGAACAGGCAGGCCTTGAGCCCTTATCTAGGGTCAGCTACCGGGTGGAAGGGGGACGCCTAATTGTTGAGCGTGTTCCAAGCCTCGATGAGCTTCTGACTAAACGCCCAACTGTAGAAATATCGCTGGCAGCGTTCAAGCGATTTCGCCGCGAATTATCTGAGCAGGCAGAGGCTTGAAACTCCTTCTAGACACAACATACTTCCTGCCCGCCATCGGTGTTGGAGTTCGAACAGTTCCCCGAACTATCGTGAAGGATCTTCACGGAAGAGGACACAACATTTCGATATGCACCATAACGATCTTTGAACTAGCCGCCAAAGGAGCCAAGTTCGTACGCGACCGAGAACTGAGCGAAGCCCAAGTACGGGAGGGCATTCAGGCCATTCTGAACGACGAAACGACAAATCGCGTGCATTTCCAGGACCCGGGAATTTTGGCACGGGCAATCGACATTCGACGCCAAGTCAAGGACTTTATCGACTGCCTAATACTAGCCGCAGCGGCCACAACAGCCGATGCCCTAGTATCCGAAGACGAAGAACTACGAAAAATAATATTGCAAGCAAACATTAAGGCGAAGCTGAACCCGACCAACCCAGACTTCAACATCTATCCATCACGGAGAGTTCCATGAACTGCTACGGCCACCGCATCCCGCTCTATGAAGCCAGGTGCTACAGGAATCTTGAACCAATACCCGATCCATCTCTTCAGAGTCGTGAACGCCTTCTATTCGTGTCTGCATCCAGTCGGTGAAAATGTAGAGCCGTCCGTTCCGGTATTAGGCTTGGAAGTTCCACCCGAAGAGACCTCGTATTTCACTCTCCTGTCCCTCAGGATCAAGTGCCTTCAAGCCAAGACATTCGCTTGCTCCTTGAAGCATGTGGTCGCTAGTAATCAGAATTTTGGATCTCGATTCGTTGCAGGTGACGCTTTGGAGAGCATCTGCTTGGTACACATGTTGGGAGAGAACTATTGCCCACGCCTCTCTCAGTAGTAGGGTTCCGACCGGGCAAATCTGCATCGCTCCGTGTCGCATTAGTCCAAGCATCTCGTTTGTCAAGTTCTGTGTCGCAAGACGAGATTCATGTTCAGTAAGCAGTTTCCTCCGTCACCGGTAGTCGAAGACGCCAAATGCTTCCCCTATGTTCCAGACGGAAGTTGCGATCGCAATGGCGCCGGCCGAGGCCTTATCAAATATGATATCAATCGGACGCGTGCCCGGCTCTTGGACGTAACGCTTGACCAGAGCACTACTATCTAGATAGGCGTCCGACATGTCGTTCATTTATCATTTGCCTCACTAACTTCTCTGCAACCGGACCTCGTAGTTTCGGTCTGGCCCTCTTGATTGCTGAAGGCGCCAGCCCACGCTTCATGGGAATCCCAACTTTCTTTGCACCGACAGTTAAGATCCTCTCGATGTCCTCTGAGTAGATGAGGCCCTCCACCTCGCCGCTCAACTTCCGTAAAGTTCCATGCCTCGCGAAGACTTGCTCGCGGAAACGCTTCCAAGCGTCATCGTCTATGTATAAGCTGACCTTAGCCAACGCGCATCCACACCATTATACCAGTAAACCTCCTAATCAACGCTGCACGACCTACAGTGCTCCATCTTAGCTTGCCGGACACTCCCGATGATTCAGGGCAGCAGGAAATATGCAAAGTAGGAGTGGGTTTATTTTCAGGAAACAGTGGCTTTCGACATGGCTAACGACGTGGGTGGTCACCAGGCGCTGACAGGCCTGCGGAGCATCTTACCCATCCGTGGATCTTTTTTTCAGAAGTTCGGAGCACTATAGAATGCGCCTGTTGGTGACACGGTCAAGTCTACGCAGATCTTTGAACAAATTGTGGAACTGTTTCTTACTATCTTTCGTAAACCTCCTTCCGGTGTTCAAATCTCAACAAAATCAGCCTGTCGCCCTCTACTTTGTAAATCAGTCTGTAAGGTTTGACGTAGATGGACCATTCGCCCTTCAGGCCATAACGCAGGGGTTTTCCGAAGTTTGGGTTATCCGAGACCTTGTCTATCTGCTTTTCCTTCAGGCCTCTGTCCCTTATCCTTCTTACATCACGCTCGAATTTGTCGGTGGGTACAATGAATTTTGTTGCTACCATTTCTTGAACTCTTTGAAGAATGCTCTTCTTGAATAGACCCTGTACCTTCCTTCCTCTATGTCGTTCCAAGCTTCTTCAATAAGCTTGAGCGTCTTCAAATCTTCCGGCTTCATCCCGGTTTCCAACTTCTTGAGCACAATCATATCCTTCCGCGCGCTCACGGCGAACACGCTCCCCCTCTTAATCCCAAGTTGTCTTCTCACCATGCTGGGTATCACTATCTGGCCTTTCGAACTTGCCTTCGTCAATTCAGGCAATTTAGACTCTTTCATATGAGTAAGATATGCTTACATCTATTTAAATCGAAATTGACTCGATGAAATCGACCCATACCGCCGCGATACCATTCACCGACCCTCATCGATCGATTTCCGAACCAGTTAGATCGTCAATAACTGCCTCCACTCTTTTTGATGGAGTGTTCCAACTTAGATAGGTAGTGTGATCGCGGAAATTGTGGATGGGCAGCTGATCGTAAGACCGAAGGAGAGTGCGGAGACTCTGCTCGCAAAACCGAGGTTCGACATCCCATCAATCAGCCCGAGGCGAGTGGCCAAGTTGCGCAACAAGCTCGCAAAGGAGCCTGGAGAAAGAAGCTAGGGTTCATGCCAAAGTCGAGTTATTCATTGACATGCCCGACCTTCTTCCTTTTTTTCAGGTTCCGATAGCAGTTTCAAGGTTTCAGGCGGCCGGACTTCAAGAGTGACTTCCTCCGAGATCTTGTCAACATCATATCAACCGCACCTATGCCAGGCTCTGGGACTCTAGCTGTAACTGCAAGCCGCCTTTTCATGGTTATACGCTAGACCCATTGGACCTGGAGCAGCAAGGTCTTTCTCTTCTTGGCACAGCTCATACGAATGACAAAGCGGTGCCTATGGCGTAGAGGATGATAGAACCTGCGATCCCGACCGAGAGCATCTCTATGCCGCTCCTCCAAACGCTTTTCCCAACTATTTTCCCCTTCCAGGCTCCGACGACAAAGAGAAAGACGAGAGAAGTGCTCAGTGAGGCGAGAATAGAGTAACCTTTGAACGTAAGGAGTAGATATGGTAGGAGCGGTACAAACGAGCCGACTAGGAAGGAGCAGCCGATTATGGCCCCTTTCTTGTAGGGGTTTTCGAGCTCGCTCTTGTGAAGATGCAGCTCATGGATCAACATGTCTTCGAGCCACTTTTCCTTGTTCGATGTGACTCTATTAACGACCGCTTTGGCTTCAGGCTCGCTTAGACCCTTCTCCAAGTAGAAATGTTCGAGCTCTCGTCTCTCTTCCTCCGGCTCATGTGCAATCTCAAATCCCTCCCTCTTTGAGTCCGCATGATACAGGTCGATATGAGAACGAGCTGCCAGAAGCCCACCGAAAAACATTGAAACTGAACCGGCAAGCATTGCAGCTATTCCTGCCACCCTGATTAGTGCAATGTTGGAGATTGCTCCTGAAAATCCAGTCAAGAAAGAAAGGTTCGTGATTAGGCCATCAGATAGCCCAAGCGCAGAATCAGCGATATGATTCCTCGCTTGAATATGTTTATGCTTCTCACCGAAAAATACGTAATTGCTTTGCATTAAGAATCACGTTCTGCGCCCTTCAGTTTCGCAGAATTAAAGAAGTAGCTTTCAGCTGCAGCAGAGAAAAGCCCACTAAGAGACGGTAAAATACCTCTCTTATCTTGCAACTTCGAGAAAAACGCAATCCTAATCGCGGTTGTAGGCGCCGCTTACCGAAACCAATAGAATGATTATGGGAGTTTGCTATGCCGCGAAGATCGTTACGCGCTCTTTCTCCCTGAAGGTCACAGAGAACTTGCGGAAAACATCGGTTCTTCCTAGGAGGGGCAGGACATCTTCCACCTGACTCCATGCAACTCTCCCACGGAAACTCAAGGATCCTATGCGCATCGATATTGTCTTGACAATTATTGGGACCGAAGATTTTCCAACTCCTGCAATCCTCTGAAACTTATCCGGCTTCAATCGGCGTAACCCGATTAGATCCCCGATCGAGAGGGGAATGAGAGTTATGTCTGCTCCCGAATCCACGTACAACCATTGATCGAATTCATCTTCTAGGATCACTTTCGCAACTGGCCGAAATATGATCCCGAAGGTCGAAGACTTCTCTTTGCGATATGGAAACTCTACACGCATATAATTAACACGAGCGTCTCGCCCTTTGGGACCTTATGAAGTTCCGGTCGGGCTGTAGGATTCTTTCTCTTGGCCTCTAACCACACTCGTTTCGCGTTCGTTCCGCTAGCAACAACCCTCTTTCCAACAACGGCTACGTATCTGCCCTTGTATCTCGCGAAATCGATTGCAACGAAGAACCGCTTTTTCTTCACCTCAGCTCGCCCATCAACATTTCATGCGTAACTCGCTAAAAACCTAGCCTTCGAAGCCCACTCGAGACCTCGCTGTAAAGCCTTGAGAGTTGACGGTGAAATCACGCATTGAACCGAGGCAGGCTACCCTTTCTACGAAAGTGACAAGCAATGTTCGTTCCACGAAACCTCTCCTCTGTAGTCGCCATCCCTTGAGAATGTTCACCATTCTTCAAGCACCAAGCCTGGAACTCTTCCAAAGTGTTCACGGTTACGGCTGACCAAGCTGTCTCCAGTTGATAGTGCGATAGCTGCGATAATTAGGTCGAAATCACCGATGGGATGAGCCCTTATCGTTGAAGAATTTAGGAGTTCACCGTACTTTTGACTTGCTTCTTTCGTCAACTCGAGAACTTCCAGGCGCGATATCAGTTCCTCAACCTTCCGTAGTTCTTTAACTGGGTCTTGGGAAGCATAAGCGCCTGCGTATAGTTCGCACAGACTTATGACAGTAGTAGAAACCCTAGAGCCCTTGTCGGCTTCGTGCCTCAGGTTGCAGAGAGCTTCCGCCTCCTTCCTCAGCAATGGCACAAGAATTGATGTGTCTAAGCATACCATCAGTGATGCCACCTTCTACAGTCTAATTTTCCGTAGGTTGTTTGTGCGTATTCGCTTCGACGCATTCTCAACACTTTGCGCGAGGTCATTGCTGGCAGGAAGTTTCTCCAGTAAATCAAGGAGTGAACGGGCGCTGCCCTTCTCTGAAGTTAACCGCAGAATCGCTTCAGTGAATGACTCGTGTTCCGATTTCAGCCTGGCTAACGACCTGTACGCTTGGTCGGATATGGTAATGGTCTTGTGGCCCATGCCAGATGTGTGCACATATGTGTATTTAACGCTTCCTCGATATCTCGTGGATGTAATCCCGCCAACCTACGTTGCGTGCACTAATAGCGTCATCTTATCTCAGGGTCGACTGCTGGTCCTCCTGACGCAGGCCCATTTGACGTCGCTGATCGAGAGACATCTCGCATAGACGAGTTGCGCAAGACATTCGCCATGCGAAACGGTTCCTTCTGTGCTGCATTGAGGTTCCCACGTTGTAAGGAGAGAGATCAGGAACGATGAGCCGCCTGACAGGCTTGAGGTGAAATCCAGACCGTCGACAATGGAAGCATTCCACCGTCACAATTCCCCTGCTAGCTCTGAGAGGAGGTTTTGCTGACGGTTGTAGGGGTTTATCGGAGTTGGGCTGCTACCTCTTTGACCGCTCCTTCGAATATCTCTAGCCCTTCGTCGAGTATTTCGCGGGAGACGATGAGCGGCGGCGCAAAACGCATGGTTGACTTGCCCGCAGTTATAATAGCTAGGCCCCGTTTGAAGCACTTGTTCATTATCTCCTGCGTCTCCTCCGAGGCGGGTTCTTTGGTTTCCTGGTCTTTGATGAATTCTGCGCCGACCATTAGTCCTTTGCCGCGGACGTCGCCTATGATGGGGTATTTCTGCTGCATCTCCTTTAGCCGCTTCACTAGGTAGGCTCCCTGCCTTGTTGCATTCTCCATGAGTTTTTCGTCCCGTATGATGCCAATTACCTGTAGCGCGGCGGCGCAGGCGACTGGGTTTCCGCCGAATGTGTTCGCGTGTGAACCCCCCTCCCAATCCATTAGTTCGTCTCGTGCAATCGCTGCTCCGATCGGAAGGCCGGCGCCCAGGGCTTTTGCCGTTGCCACGATGTCCGGTGTCACGCCCCAGTGTTCTATGGCGAACCATTTGCCGGTTCGCCCCATGCCCGATTGGATCTCGTCGTCGACCATCAGGATGTCATACTTGTCCAGGATTTTCTTCAACCTTGGGAAGTAATCGTCGGGCGGGACAACGTAACCGCCCTCACCTTGGATCGGTTCGACGAACATTGCCGCCGTATCTTCCGGCGGGTGGAATTTCTTCAGAACCTCTTCTTCGATAAAGTCGACACACCACATGTTACACTCGGGATAAGTTAGCTTGAACGGGCACCGGTAGCAGTACGGGTACGGGACATGCGTGGCCTCCGGAACGAGCGGGAAGAAGTGGCGCCTCTGAACGGGTTTGCTGGCGGTTAGGGTCATCATTCCGAAGCTTCTGCCATGAAATGAGCCGGTGTAGGCTAGGAAGAGGGGTTTGCGTGTGTGCCAGCGCGCCATCTTCATCGCGCCTTCATTCGCTTCCGCCCCGCTGTTGGCGAAGAACACTTTCTTCGCAAAGGACCCCGGCGTAATCTTCGTCAATTCCCCAGCGAGGTCGATGATGGGCTTGTAGTAGAAATCCGTCCAAGAATAATGAATTAACTTCTCAGCCTGATCCTTAATCGCTTTGACGACGCGCGGATGTGAATGGCCGACGGCCAACACGACCAGACCAGAATTGAAATCGATAAATTCGTTCCCATCAACATCTTTCACGACGCAACCCGTCCCGGACTCGGCGACGAGAGGATACCATCGAACCACAGATGCCGAGATAGTCTCCGTGTCCTTTCCCAGTAGCTCCCTTGCCTTCGGACCCGGCGGCGTGACCACTATCTTCGCTTTCTGTGTCTCAACCTTCGCTACCAAAAACTATCTCCCTCGCAAACGTGGCGGCTTGTCTCGTGAATTGTAAAAGGCTTCCGTTCGCCTACCGCACGTGCGACACAATAGCCGAAGCCACGCGGAGCGTCGCGGTAACGGGTAGTCCTCGTCACCTAGGCTAGGTTTTGGGTGCTGGATAAAACTGTCACCTGAAAGCTTTCTAAACTCGTTCGAAGATGAATTTGCGCCGGTTCTCTCGGAAAGTTATATCGAATTTCTTGAAGACATAATCTCTTCCGAGTATGACATAGGGCAAGCGTCCTTCTTTTTCTGGGACAAGCGCATCGACCTCAACAAATTCACGGAATCGTGATACATTCTTTACTAGAGGATCGTATTGAGAGCCTCTTTCGTGAAGAAGGCATGCGGCGACATGGTACGAAGAACATATTGTGTGAAGGACCTGCCAGTTTCGAAATCCTGCCAGATCACAACCCCCGTTTGCTTGTTTATAAATTGAAAATTAGTCGTCCCGGCGCCGGCGAGCATTAGGACGACGTAACGTTCGGCAACCCCGTATCCACGTCCAGGACTACGTCCGCAAACATCTTCGTGTGGCGAAAGTTGTTATTGCCCTTGAAGAAGCCGACAATATTTCCCGTTTTCGCGACCGTGCTGTTGTAGAAGACATCGACAAAGGACAGATCGAAACCGGCGTCGATTCGTCTTGAGGGCTTCCAAAACCCGGTCAAATACTTCCGAAGACCCCCAACGAAATCAGTTGCCGTCCTGACGATAGCTTGCCCATTATTTACTTCAGCGTCTCAATTTTTCCGGGCCCGAACTCTTTCCGCTCAGTCGCGTGTTCGATCCTAGTTAGATATCGCCAAGCCGACTATTTACCTAGATGGTTCCGATCGCTTTCTCTTTGTAGCTTTCAGTCCCGATATTGGAGAAATTTGCTTTATGAGTCGTGTGAGAATACTGAACGTATCTTGAGTGCGCGCGTCTTTGCGCAAGGACTTGAGATTCACCTTTGTGGACATCAGAATTGCCTTAACATCTTCTCGGTCGCTCTCTGCTTTTTCTGGCTGGATAGTCGCTTTTAGCATCCTGAGTTTTGCAAGAATAAGTGATTCAGGGCTTTGGTAATATGTGTGAACGCCAAGTATGCGTCCTGATCGTTTCATTAGCCTCTGGTCGGTAAAGATGATATCGAGAGTGTGTGGGCTGCGCTTATCAGTGGCGGTTACGATACGATAGGTGGACTCCCAGTATTTTCGAAGGGTCATCGAGTCAACCTGTAGGCCTGCCGCCTCCAAGTTCTTTGCAAGCCGAGGCAGGTCCTGTACACCACAGCTGATCACGACATCTACGTCGAGTGTGGTTCTGGGTCGGCCATAATACGAAGACGCCATCGCGCCAGTGAGCATGTAATCGATTCGACTACCGTTCAGCGCTGTGACAACTCTCCTTACGAATTGAGAAAAGGTCTCCATCAGGGGTTACCCGAAGAACGATTCCTTTGTCTCTGAAACCTTTTTCGGAGGCGAAGGATTAACTCCGTATCCGTCATACCGCGTTTCTTCCGTTTTTCATTGTCTGCGCAGACTAACACAGTTACGTCAACCATGCTGACTGCCAGGTTGACCTTCGACTCCCGTCTCAACCGCATCCATCGTTCGCTAAGCTCCTCCATTAAAGTCAACTCTTGTTGAAAGCAAGTTCGGCGTCTTTGGTGCGCGAGATTCACTTACTAACCAATCGCCCATTATTTACCTCAGCGTTTTGATTTCTCCCGGGCCCGAATCCCTTCCGCTCAGGAGTGTATTCGCGCTCAGCTATCGTCAAGGGTTCCTGCGAGTTTCAGATCTCCTTACCTCACGAAGCAGGCGCAGATTCTTCTAATTGAGCATCGGATCGTTCAATAACCCAAGAGGTCATAGCCCACTTTGGATCCTCCCTGCGGATGGCCGTCGATGCACAGTCCTATGTAGAGCACGGTAGAACGCACGCCTCTTGGCTTGGGGCTGCACTGGAATATCATAATCCACAACCCAATACCAAACACCCAAATGTCACACCTGAGACATCCTATGCGGCGAAACCTGTCGCACATGTGACACCATAAAAAACGAACCGGTGTCGAACGGCATTGCACAACCCCAACGTATTGATTTTGTCTCACGTGTGACGTATTTCCTAGCGGTCTTTGGAATGCAATCTTCCATGCCACCGGCGCATCGGTTCGTGACTTACCCATAACCCCCTACAAAGTGCTCCTTGCGCTTAACGCTCCAACCCCTAGTCGCACAATCGAGTAATCGAAGAACGGAGGCCGCAACCTCCCGGGCGTTCGTATGTACGCTGTATAGCCAAAGATAGGGCTTCTCCCACCTAAGATAATCCTCTCTCACTCAAGTTTAGAGTATTCCGTTGTAAGTGCGCGATCATCGTCGAGCCAATAGGGAACGCATTAATATCGAAAGCCTAACGTTGCCGCGGACATCCTTGAATAAGAACTCCTTGCGCGACATGAAACCTTCAATCATCATAGCCGCAGCCGTCATACTGGTCAGCGTGAGTTCGATTGCAATCGCGATGCAGATTACGGGACAACGGGATACAACTGTGACCACGTCTCTTGGAACCTTGACCCTTAACCCGAGGACAGCAGTTGCTCGGTCAGCAAACTCAACGGCGCTATACTACGTGTGCGTAACAACGTCCGCCCAAGGCGACAGGCTTCACGTTATAGTATACTGCACAACAACGACGGTATCGACCAGCCGATCATCACCGACCTCGTGTCCCCCATGCTAAACGAAAAATCAGGCCACCTTAACCTCCTTAGATGTGAGTTTCTAACGCGGAAAAACTAGCCTTCAACACTCAGCCTTTTGCGAATTCATCCTGTCGCGCACGTCTCAAGGACGGCCGAAGGGAATGCTCCCTTATACATAGCTAAAGGGCGTTTCAGGCGAACAACTCTCGCTTAGGCTGCGTTCTTGTTTTATTGGAAAAAGAGAAAGAGGGTACGGGCGCCTTTCGGCGCTCGGACGCTTACTTGCGTCTTCGTTTTAGTAGGTATACTGATGCTGCTAACGCTGAGAATGCGACAACCGCTATTCCACTGAACTCGGGGACCGGGATGTTGCTTTGTTCCAGGTACACGTTCTGGCCTGTGCCGACTTGGCCTGGTGAGACCGAGACGCTCCAGGTTTGAGGCGCGTAGCCTGGTTGGCTTATGGTGAACTTGTAGTTGCCCGTGGGCATGTAGGCTTGGTAGATGCCGTCGTACGTGTAGAAGTTCCAAGTCGCCCCACCACTGGCGCCGGTCACGCTGATCGTGCCCCAGCTGAGAGTGCGGAACTCGTTACTCCACGTGAACGCAAGCACGCTACCGCTTACGAAACCGTTCAGGTCAACTTCGAAGATTGCCGATGCTTCGCCGCTGTTGTGGGTTCCGGCTATTTGCCAGACTCCCTCTTGCGAGTACGGACCTAGGTGGTTCGGTCCCATCGTATGGCCGACGAATGTGCTGCTGAGCGCCGCATCTTCCGTCAGGCTGATGCCCGAGGTTGCGGTCGTTCCTGGAATGATATGATAGGATTCACCCATCAACAAACCAGGCACAAGGGACGGCGGATAGTACTGAGCACCGTTCGTGACAATGGTCGGGCCTGGGCCAGCCGAGGTCCAGCTTCCGGTCCATGTCGTGGTTGCGGTGTTGTTCAGGTACCATGGTACGAAGTCGGTTTCAGCTGTCCATCCACCCGTGTAGTCTGGAGCACCCGCTATGCCCGTGTAGGGGAACGGGTACTGAGCATACGCGGCTGGGTAACAGTCGAGCTCGAAATCGCATCCCGCGGTGAAGATCGGGTCGCCGAAGTAGGTGCCCGAAATATCACTTCCTTCAGGTACCTGCTGCGGCAAGCCCGCCATCAGCACGTGAAGCAGTGTCACACCGCCGGGTAGGAAGTTGTAGCTGTTGAGGCCGGATCCTACAACCGTGTAGGGCGATCCTCCCTCGTCAATGAATGGGTAGAGTGGGTACGTACTGTCGCCCATCGGCGAGTTGTTGGGTGGTAGCGCGCCGTTTGCGGCGATCGCGTGACCAGTTCTATCCACGTAGGTGCCTTCCGAGGACATCCATTCAGAGACCAATTGGCCTTGGTCGTTGAATAGGCGGACTCGTGCGGACATGTTGTACAGCGTGGGTGTGATGATACTCTCCTTCTTGAAGAGAATGTCAAGCGACACGTTCACGCCGATGATCAGGTTGACCTTCATATCCGCAACCTGCCCATTCATCGCGTAGGCCGAGAAGTCCTTGTCCTGGATGTACCCGTAAGTGTACGCGGCTAGGTTGTACTGGCCCTCGTTGAAGTGGTTCGGTACGCAAAGTACAGCGCATGTGAACATACTGTCCCTCAGGAGTTTGGCCGCTCTCTCGAACCCGTAGGTTCCAGATGTGTAGCCACCAACGAAGGCGTATCTCGCTGATGCGCCGTAATATGCGTCGTGGGCGTTATTGTATCCTAGTAAGACATCACGTCCACCGCCATCCATCTGAGTGCAAGTGAACGCGGTTATCTGACCAGAGACACAGTCGACTCCACCCGGACCTTGGTAGACACCGCCGTAGTTGTTGTAGAAGCTTACGGCTGGTGGCTGGTAGGTGGTTTCGGGTCCGAAGTAGTCGTACAGTGAACCTGCGGTTCCGTTAGTGACGGGGTACCAGCCTAGATCGATTTCCGATCCGAGGCAGGACTCCCCACTCGCGGAGGAACCCGCTTCGTCTTGGCATCCTGCCCAGACCCAGTTCCGGCTTACACGTGGCCGTTCCCAGTCGATGCTGTAAACGGATACGTTGAAGCCTGGAGCGAGGAAGAGGTGGTCGCTGATTAGGGTGGGGTTGCCGCTTAGGGTTACGGATACCTGTTCCGCCGGTGTTTGGCCGACGTAGCCGTTCACCTCCACGTTTGGAGTGTAGGTGCCGGACGGGATACCGTAATTGTCACCGCCCCAAGTGTCGTTGATGCCCCAGAACTGAATTGTACCCTTGCCCGTAGCGATAGAGTTGACGTTCAAACCGGCCTTATCCAGAGCGCTCACCACTTGGCCAGGATGGCCTGGCGACCCGTACGGACAGAGTTGGCTGGGAGCACCGAATTCGCCGGTCTGGAAGAAGTTGGTGTTAGATGCGGCGAAGCCATACGAGTATTGGTCGTACGACTGACAACCGCTACTGTAGTAGTAGTAGGGAGCAAGACCCGTTCCAAGAGTGTTTGGATTCGTCAGCGGTGATCCGGGCATGTGCCCGAAGTCCATAGGAGGTGTACAAGTTGTTCCTGTACAAGTGGTGGGTTCCATGTACGGCAAACCACCGCAGTTTACGCCGGTCGTTCCGCCGCAAGTTGACGTTTCGTTCTCCAGTAGACCCAGACCAGTTACGTTCGAAGAGTACACGTGCCCATCGGCGCCAGTTAATTGGCCCCAGATGTAGCCCGCGCCACTGTGAATTGGGTTGGTCTCGATCGTGTTTGGTGTGTCGTGGAAGTAGACGGTCTTATTCACCCAGCTGCTCAAGCGTAAGTCGATTGGCAGCGTAACATCTCCAGCCCATTCGTTTGGTGTTACGTCAAAGTAGTACTCCTGGAAGGTTGCACCGTCCAGGGCAGTTTGAACGTAACGGAAGGTCCAAGCACGCACATAATAGCGACCTGGTGTGAGACCGTTCACCCAAGTAGCGTAAACCTGCGGCACCTCGCCGCTAAGGTCTCTTGGAGCACCGTACTCACCCTTCACACCGAACTCAAAATGGAACGGAGTCGTAGTACCACCCGAGACAAACCAGCTCTGCGGAGGACCAACACCTTCAGGGTCAGCGGTTCGAGCAACCGTTGTGCCACCCGCTTGTGTTACGGGCGCAAAGGCGGTTGCGGCGCTTCCTTCGAAGACGCTCTCGGATACATCACGGATGTAACCGTTCGACGTACCCTGGAACGGGGTGCCGAATTCGTTGTAGACTGTGTTGAGGGTGTTCGGTTCGTACTCATGCCATGGAAACGCAATCTCGCTTCCATCGCGTGGGTCACCGCACAACCCAGCCGCACGACGACCATAGTACTTCTCTTGGCCTCCCGCGGTGCATGGTAGCGGAGACCATGAGACTGGTGCGCCTGCGCTTGGGTCGACGATGTTGCTGAGTGTTGGGTTACTGTATAGTTCGATCTTCATGTACTGACCTTCAGTGACGTTGTCACCCGGCCATGGTTCGTCTCCGAACTGGTGCTTAGTGAATACGTTGCCGTGAATCACCGGACCAGGTTGGAGGTAGCAGTCGAAGTGCAGCGATTGACCTTTGAGGACGGTTATGCCGCTGACACAGAGTGTCTGCGGATACCCGGCCGCCTGAGCGTATATGTCGTAGACGCCTGGTGCGAGGCCTTCAAGTTCGTAGTGGCCGTTCGCGGTGGCGTTCACGAACGCTTGGCCGTCGATCGTTGCGAGGTCGGGTCGCTGTTGGCCCGTGTAGGGGTCGAGACGCATAGTCATGTGCGCCCACACCTTACCAGCCTCCGCGATCGGCTGCTGGTAGAGTGTAGCGTTGTATCCAGCATACCGGAGGGTTCCGGTTACGATGGCTGGATCAGTCTCACCCTTCACAAGCAGAACTGGCCAGTTTTGCGGTGGGACCCATGTGAATGGGTTCTCAAATGTGTAGCCGGCGCCGTTGCCCATGGTTGGGCCGACTCCGTACTTGTTATTCTCACTGTACAGTGCCATCTTGAAGAAGTACCGGCCCGCGACGGACGGTGCGGTTACGCCGTTGATGCGGACGTAATACCATTCACCCGCCGTCGTGAACTGGATAAGCTGATGCTCGTAGTAAGGAGGCAGAGCTGAACTCGCAGCAGCCTTGTCGAAGGCGAAGTCTGTGTTAATTGCAATCATAGTCCAGCCCGGCGCGTACCTGTCGTATGGGCCCATTTTCAGAACTGTGTATCTATCGTAAGCGTTGCTTAGCGTAGAGGTGATTTGCGACGCATCATCACTAGATGCGCCTGGCACCGTGAATTCGGGTGGGATCAGGATCATCAACGTATCCCAACCGAGGCCGTTTGTCATAGTAGTCTGAATTTCATGCTTGAAGCCCGAGGCCGCGCAGCCCGCTGCCCAATCTGCTGGTAGGCAGGTTGCGTTGAGGCCGAAGATCAGGTCACCGGTCGAGTTCGTTAGTACAGCGCCGAATGGAGCGTAGGTGTCTCCTTGGAGCTGGTACCAACTGTTGCTCGGTGCACCCGGCGGGTTACCGTTCGGGTAAGGTGACTGATAGCCTGGAGCGCAGTTATCGCTAGCCTGGTTCGGGAACCCATCGTACGCACATTGACCGCTGCCTGGCCACACGTAACCGATTGGGCCTGCGACGTGCGGGTCAAAGTTGTTAAACTCGTACGGGTTCGTGCCGGTCAGGTTGCCCAAAGTGAAGTGCGCTTGGGCTGGAACAACTATTGCGAAAGTGCTAATCAGGAATATTGCGATTGTTAGCGTTGCAGCTAATTTCTTCTGCAAATTTTCATTTTCTCCTTTAATTTGTTATGCGTAATACGCATACAAGCTTCCCAGCTCAGCCGTCACCTTATATAAGCTGGGCAGTCAGAGTTCGATATATCCGCCATCGTATACTAACCAGTCTACTATCCTCGACTACCCTACCTACGAACTTTGAGAGAGAAAAATTCCCTTCTCCTCTGGCGAATCAAGTCGCCACTTAAGAAGTGATCTAGTCTCCTTGGAGAACGGTCGAATAGAGGGCTCAAGACTAGGCGCAGTGCCTCATCGTTCTTTTGGCTATGTTCTGGAGGCTGCGCCGTCCCATCTTTCGAAGAGGTTGTGTTCGATCCGCAGGTTGTCTAGGATCTTGCCTACCACATGGTCTACGAGGTCGTCTATGGTCTTAGGGGCGTGGTAGAACCCGGGGCTGGCGGGCAGGATGACGGCGCCGGCTCTCGCTAAAGTGAGCATGTTCTTGAGGTGTATTTGGTTTAGCGGAGTTTCTCGCGGAACCAGGATTAGGGTGCGTCGTTCTTTGAGATTGACGTCCGCCGCGCGGCTTATCAAATTATCACTAAAGCCGTTCGCAATAGACGCCATCGTCTTCGTGCTGCACGGGACAACCACCATGCCATCAACCAGAAACGAGCCGCTCGCGATTGGGGCCGACAGATCGTTCGCAGGATAAGTGTGGCTTGCCAGTTTCGAAAGGTCACTGGCATGCATTCCGGTTTCCAGTTTCAAGTTGACTTCCGCGGCGGGAGAGATCGTCAGGTGCACTTCCACATCGGTCTCCTTTAGCGCTCTCAACAAACGCAGACCGTAAATTGCTCCACTGGCGCCGGAAATCGCAACCACGATTCGCCTCATTTACTTTCCCTCCTACAAGCTCGTCAAGGATTCTCAGTTCGTTTCAATCAAAGGCTCTTCCTAGTCTTCGTCCGCTAACACGTTCAGTCGTCCCCCTGGGTTTTATTGGTTTCCTAAAGTGGTACCGTCAAGTTCTCGTCACCCATGGAACAAATTCCAGGAACCGAAACTGAGTTGTCAAGATACGTCACTTCATCAGTTGCCAGTAGGTACCGCAACTACAGAACTCTGAATTGCGGCTGAGGCTAGTTATCCTACTTCCGCAACTTGGAATGAGGTACCGGCTTGATTCAAGTCTTGAGTTGTCACGATTGTGTGTCCGTTGTTGTCGGTCATGTCTATTGATTGGGCGTTGTTCTGCGCGATTGACCCCGCCACATTGTTTACTGCTGTGCTGCAAACGTTAGGTTAACACTGCTTTGAAATGTGAGTGTGTAATCGATTCGTACGCTTGGGTGGAACATTTTCATGGAAGCCAGCAAGAAACTCGTTGACAAAGCACAGAACGTTCCAGAGTCACTGTTTGGCGCTCACCCCAAAATGAAACTCTTCACCGAGGCGGATGAGGCTTGGAGTCATGAAAGACTCTGTTAACTTGTCGGCTCATCTAGTTAGATGGGCCCCGGAGTTTCATATCCCTCGTAACACAATAAAACTACGGCAACGTGAATAAATACGGCGCCTAGGTGAAGTCTACCTGAAACACGTTCACTCTGCTCTTGTGGCTGAATACTTGTCGAGCTGGGGCTAGAACGAGCACGATTTTCCCTCGTGGAGCAAAAAGATGTATGATTTCGATTAGGCAATTTCCAAGCACGCCCCGAAGAAAGTTGAAAGGAGAAGCTTGATCCGAGTTCTCAGTTTAGACGGCTGAAATCGAATAACCAATTGAATATACATAGCCAGAGTAAGATGTATCTTACTTGGTGATATAGTGTGGCGTTAGACCTTACGAAACTGTCCCAAAAGGGGCAGCTCGTCATTCCAAGCGCTGTAAGAAGGCAGCTCCGGTTGAAGCAAGGAATGAAGTTCCTCGTAGTCGGCATGGGCGATACTATTGTACTCAGAAGGCTTGAAGTTAGTGAGGAAAGAGCTAGAATGAAGAATCTAATTCAACAATCGAGGAAGAAGGCAGCGAAGGTAGGATTTACGGAGAAGGAGATCAATAAACTAATTCAAGAAACAAGAAAGGCAATCTGATGCGAATAACAACTGATACCAACGTACTCGTTTCAGCCTTCATTGCGAAACAGGGCCACCCAGCCAGGCTTCTGGAAGCAATTCTCACTTTAGAGGACATGCACCTGATCCTTTCGAGACCGATTCTCAGGAAGCTGGGCGAAGTCCTGATGCGTGAGGAGGTAAGAGCCAGATTCCCCTATACAGAACGCGATGTCGACATATTGGTCAATACGCTCTCCAGATCAGCGAAAATTGCACAGCTCAAATCACATTTCAAGATAGTCAAAGAGGATCCAAAGGATAACATAATCGTCAATACAGCCTATGATGCAAAAGCCGACTACATAGTTTCCGGTGACGGGCACTTGCTTAGGCTCGGAAGATTCAAAGGAAGCAGAATAGTCAAACCAAAGCAGATGCTTGAGATCATCTCACGCAAGTTTCCCGAAATCGTTGTTCGGCTTTGACCCGCATACCGTCAATTTAATCTCGCCATCAAGGCAAGTACCGAAGGTTCAGAATCAGCACCCAAAATAATGACGCATGTAAGAAACATTAACTCTCGGTTGACTACGTAGCATTAGCAAGGTGCTCATCGTGAAGATTGAGGGAGTCAGTTTTTCCGTGTCTGAGTGGAGTTCAATAGAGCCGAGCGTGCATCAGGGAGAGAAAGGTGTCGCTGTTTGGCGCACGGTGGAGACCGGAAACATTCGCGTTCGAATGGTGGAATATTCGCCGGGGTATGTTGCTGACCATTGGTGTGCCCGCGGCCACGTGCTCCTCGTTCTAGATGGAGAGCTGATAACGGAGCTGAAGGATGGGAGGAGATTCACATTGAAACCTGGCTATAGTTACCACGTCGAAGACGACGAAGCGAACCCACACAAATCACGTACAGAGACGGGCGCAAAACTATTCATCGTCGATTGAAAGAACTAGAACGGGATTCACTTGAGGGCCTTTACCAATTTCGACGGGTACTAGCGGGAGGAGAATATGATTGGCACCGATGCATTGCGTCCCATCGCTTTGCATCGTCGACTAGGTTTCGACGACCACTGGTTCAAGGATCACCAATGACTTGGTTATCCTCAAGTGAATCATGACCGATTCATCTAACGGAGGTAATCAGCAAGAATACCTAAGAGTTCGCGTCCTTGCCTGACCCTTGAAGGGCGTGGGACAGTTGCAAGGTACCGAATTCAAGTACTCTCCCGGGAAAATCGACAAGGGTTACAATAACAGGACATTATACGTCAACGTTTCGAACCTGAGCATCGCCGAAAAACCTGTCACAAAAGAAATGAAAGAGAAGTTCATCGGCGGGCGCGGCTTCGACTTATGGCTACTTTGGGAAGGCTTGCCAAAGCAGCGCCCTATCAAGTGGGACGACTCGGAGAACGAGATTTGCATTGCCTGCGGACCCCTTGGAGGCGTACCCGGCTACCCCGGTAGCGGCAAGAGTATCGCACTTTCAATATCACCTTTGACGGGGTCCGTTATCGATTCAAATGTTGGCGGATATTTTGGTCCCTACCTGAAGTTCGCGGGATGGGATGCGGTTGAAATTCAAGGAAGGGCAAATTCCGAGATAGTGATAATAATTGATGGCGACAGCGGTAAGGTCAGAATAGAAGACGCTTCGGATCTTCCGGCCGAGACGCACCCCCTTGTGGATTCATTAGTGAGCAGGTTCGCAGAAAAGAACCCGCACACTATTTCAGTAATTTCTGCAGGACCGGGGGCAGACCACACATTAATGGGTTCCCTGAACTGCTCGTGGTACGATGCTGGTCGGAAGATTCACCGGTTCAAACAGGCTGGACGAGGTGGAATCGGTACAGTTCTCCGGAACAAGAGAATAAAGGCGATAATCGCGAAATATTCCGGAAGAATAACTGTTGAAACAAACTTTCCGGCGGATCCCGAAGCAGTCAAGAAAATGGCAGGCGCGTTTACCCACGAACTGAGGACACTTGATCCAAAACAGAACGAGATGGCCGTTGTCGGAACGGCTCATTTAATCCCGATAATGAACGAATTTGACCTACTTCCGGTCCGGAACTATAGATTTGGAAGTGATCCACTAGCCGAGAATATCGGCAGAGAGGCCTACCGAAAACGATTCGAAAAGGGCTTTGATGGTTGTTGGATCGGCTGTGCACTGGCGTGTGCTCACGTGGTTAGGGATTTCCAGCTCGCAACGGGGCCTTTCAAAGGCCAAAGAGTAGCGGCGGATGGCCCAGAATATGAAACGATAGCAGGCCTAGGAAGCAACTGTGGAATCTTTGATCCGGACAGCATCATCGAGATGAACTTCTACTGCGACACGTACGGTTTGGACACCATCTCAGTCGCTACCGCCATCGCATTTGCCATGGAATGCTATGAACTGGGATTGATTGACAAGAACGTCACCGGCGGATTAGACTTGAGATTCGGCAACAAAGAGGCGGCCGCAGAATTGGTTCATCAGATGGCTAGGGGCACGGGGTTCGGTGTGACAGTCGGCCAAGGCATTAGGCGAATGAAGAGCATTTTCGCTGAGACTCATGGCGCAGATCCGAGGATACTCAATGACATAGGCATGGAATCGAAAGGGTTGGAGTTCTCTGAATACGTGACTAAGGAATCGTTGGCTCAGCAAGGCGGATACGGACTTGCCTTGAAAGGCCCCCAACATGACGAAGCTTGGCTAATATTCCTCGATATGGTCCACAAGCTAATGCCAACTTTTGAGCAAAAGGCCGAGAACCTGCATTGGTTCCCAATGTTCCGCACATGGTTTAGCCTAAACGGCCTCTGCAAACTCCCGTGGAACGACGTGGTTCCGGAAGATAATGCTAAATCGAAAGATCCGGCGAAAGTTATTGCGCATATTGAGAATTACCTCAACTACTACACAGCCGTAACAGGGACAAAAGTCACGGAAGACGATATTATTACAATGAGTGAGAGAGTGTACAATTTCCAGCGAATCTTCAACCTGCGGATGGGATACGGAACGCGGGAACATGACACGATCCCGTACCGAGCCGTCGGACCCGTCACGAAGGAAGAGTACCAGAGCCGTAGTGACCGCTATGACAAACAACTGAAGGAAACAGTGGGCTGGGACACAACCAATAAGCCGATAGAGGCCAAAATGGAAGCTCTGAGAAAATATCGAACAGCAGAATACGAAAAATTGACCGACGCCGTCTATAACAGAAGAGGTTGGGACAGAAACGGTGTACCCACATTAGCAAAAATCAAGGCTCTCGGTATAGACTACCCGGATGTAGTGAATCTAGTCGAGAAGCATCAGACCTCATAGCTCAGGATAATGCCCATATCACTTAACCGACGGTACCGTGCTTAACGCCAACTCGAGAGAAGAGTAAATCGTAGCCCACTCAGGGAACCGGTTGGAAAAAAACATCCGTTATGATTACGATCGAGGATTCGATCCGGTTGATTCACGCATCCATGAACAAAGTCGGATGCGCAGAGACAATACGTCTGATTAGGTTACATGGCAACCTTTTTTATTTCTCAGCAACGACGGCCCTATCATGGAAGTTGTGAACAGTATTCTCGAGCTCATTGGCCAGACGCCTATGCTCAGGCTGAATAATTTGGTGAAGGGCCTTGATGATATAGCAAGTGTCTATGTGAAGCTAGAGTACCTCAACCCCAGCGGAAGCTACAAGGATAGGATCGCGCTTCGTATGATTGAGGACGCGGAGAAAGCTGGGCTTCTTAACCCTGGGTCCTCCATAGTTGAATCAAGTTCAGGAAACACCGCGATAGCTCTAGCGTTTGTTGGCAGTGTGAAGGGGTATCACACCAGAATATTCTACCCCAAAGACGTGTGGGTGCGAGAAAAGGAAACTATGCTAAAGCGTTACGGCGCACAGATTGAGGTGGTGCCCTTGGTCGAGACGCAGGCGGCGACGGATGCTGGGGTTCACGGTGCAAGAATTGAGATTCCGGGTAGGGTGAAGTGCAAGGAGGTTGAAGAGAACACTCCTGCAACTTGGTGGGCTCGTCAGTTTAGTAATTCAAGCAACACGGTTGCGCATAACGCGATGGGCAGAGAGATCCTCAAGCAACTTGACGGGAAAGTTGATGCATGGATCTCTTCGATAGGCACGGCGGGTAACTTCACGGGTGTAGCGCAGGTTCTAAAGAAAGCTAATCCTCGTACCAGGTGTGTCGCAGTTGAACCAGGCGGCTGGCCTGGCTGGATAGACCCCCTCTCGAAAGAAGCAAAATACATACCAGGCATAACTGGCGGGATCGTACAGGAACTGAGAGACAGCGCTCTCGCAGACGAAGTAGTTTGGATCCAGAACGAAGATGCCAGTAACATGGCATACAGACTGTCCCGAGAGGAAGGCATGTTTTGCGGAATCTCTACGGGCGCGAACGTTCATGTCGCGATAAACGAAGCGAAGAAACTAGGTCCGAGCAAGAACGTGGTTACTGTGGCAGTCGATCGGGGCGACCGGTACTTCAGCGATGAGCGCTACATTACTTAGCCATCAAACCGAGTGATAGCTCTCTAGAAGCCTTTTGTTAAGATTTGCGCAGTTGTTACTGCGCTTCGTCTCTGCCCAAGATAAAGCAGTTCGATTAGAGTTGTTTTGGTTGTGAAGTTATTCGGCTTCGACGCTTTCGTCTTCCTCGAACTCGCCTTCTTCCTCTCCTTGAGAGAGCACGATTTCGATTGTCGAGATGTTTCCGCGTGTTCCGTCGTATCGTGTGACGTCTTCTGATCCGAGCGTTATGGTCTTGACGAGTATGTTCTTGAGGAAACTGTGCCTTAACATTTGTACTGTGTCAATGGCTTTCTCGATCGTTTGGCCCCTGGCTCTCACCATGACTTCGCCGTTACCGGAGTTGAAGAGAGTAACGCAGGCGGTTACGTAATTCATGATTGGTTTCTTGCCGATTCGGACAAGGTTCTGCTGGAGGTCTGGTTGATTCATTGTTCGTACCACACAGTGTTCATTGTTACTTGCGCAATGGGCTGTTTTGGCTCGGATTCAAGGAAGCTAGAAGCTTGATTGGGAATCTATTAACATTGTTTCGGATGATGATTATAGATACTTAAGCCTACCAGACTTGCCCAGTCAGATTTTCAGCCGCCGATTGTGTGCATCGGTCGAATATGTTCGAGTTGGTGGTATTTTTTCAGCAAGGTCTCGACGCCCGGTGCCTTTTGGAGCACAGCGTCGCGCATGAATTTGAGAATTGTTTCGTCGTGGGCACCTGTTCTTAGCAGTGGGCGTAGGTCAAATCCGGTTTTGTCGAAGAGGCATGGTACTATCTTTCCGTCGGCCGAGAGTCGGATCCTGTCGCAGTCGGAGCAGAATGGTTGCGTTATCGAAGTGATTACTCCGATCTCGCCGTTTCCTTCTTCAAACTGATACAGTTGAGCTGTACTTCCAGCAGGGCGCGGTGCTGCGACCAAGTCATATCTCTCCCTGATTCTGGTTACGATCTCCTTCCCGCTAACCACCTTTTCCATACCCCAATGATGTTGCCCGTCGAAGGGCATGTACTCGATGAACCTAACCGTCACATCACCTTCAACTGCGAGTGACGCCAAATCCGCGATCTCGTCGTCATTGCACCCGCGAATAATTACCGCGTTGATCTTAAGCGGCTTGAAGCCACTCGATTTTGCCACCCGTACCCCTTCAATGACTTTATCGTACGGACCGCCGCCGGTTATCTGACTGAACCTTTCCGGTTTCAAGCTGTGCAGGCTTACCGTGACTCCCTTTAGACCCGCACGCTTCAGGGCCGCCGCTTTTTCCGCTAGCAGAAAGCCGTTAGTTGTCATACTGAACTGTCTTACGCCGGGGATGTCCGCTAGAAGCTCTACGAGCCGCTCAATATCGCGACGCATCAAAGGTTCGCCTCCACTCAAACGGATGTTCTCTACACCCATGCCTACGAAGAGGAATGCAACACGGCGGATCTCCTCGAAAGTGAGAATCTCGCTATGCGGCAGCCAGACCGGATGGGTGGGCATGCAGAATTGGCAGCGGAAGTTACAGCGGTCCGTAACTGAAACGCGAAGCTTCCGGGCTACACGCCCGTACGAATCAGCTAGAACATGCAATATGCCCACGGCCGCCTACGTGAAATGTTGGGTGGGCATCATTTAAACGCTGATTTTTCCGGTGCCGGCATTGACTTGAAAACGAGTCTAATTCGAACCATGCAGCGATCGCCGACTTCCCAGCGCATCCCGAGGAATTCAGAATTGTGAAAAGACTTTCTCAGGAGTTATTTCTATGGCGACGTGTTTTACTTTGAGTATCTCGGCGGTCATTTCTTTGGCTTTCTCTCTGCCCATGTATCGCACGACTTGCCTCTCAGTATCTCTTTCCACATTTCTCGACGTATTGATTTTAGCCTGACCCTTGATGGCCACATACTTGTACTCGTCGTCTACTAGAACGCTCACGCGGGGATCTCGTCGTATGTTTCTGACTTTGACTGATTTCTCTGGGGTTATTACGATGAATTTGCCCTTCTCAAACGTGAACCAAGTGGGCGTTATTTGGGGCGCCCCGTCCTTTCCGATTGTCGCGATCTTACTGAACAGGGGCCTGCTTACTAGTTCAGTCTCCTTTTCACTGAACGACACTTCAGTCAGCTCTTGTATGGTGTGACAGCGCGTCCATGGTTATCGACCTTGTGTAAGAGCGCACCTGTTACTTTTCTCTCCTTAGCCTATCGGCAATTATCGGTTGGAGGGCTGGGGCTACGAAGGTCTGCTCGTTCTGTGAGAAGCGTCTTGTGAGGTTAACCAGGTTCATCAGTAGTTGTTGCATGAATTGCTTCGTGTTTGGGTCGAGTAGGTTACCGTCTTGATCGATCTTCTGATGGGCTGAGCTCACAATTACTGCGGGCTGGGTTACTAGCCGAGTGTTCAAGGCTAGGAGGACCTGCTTCAGGTGATCCTGGGCGGCTATACCTCCGAAGATACCGGGGGAAGCACTGATTACCGCTGTCGGTTTTCCGTCGAAGGAATTGTGCCCGTAAGGTCTCGATGCCCAGTCGATCGCATTCTTCAACACGCCGGGGTATGAGTGATTGTATTCGGGAGTCGAAATCAAGAGGGCATCCGCGTCCTCGATCTTCCTCTTCAGAGCCCTCACCGCCTCGGGGAAGGCTGACTCTTCGACATCTTGATTGTATAATGAGATTTCGTTTAGGTCGGCTATCTCTAACTCAGCGGAGGGTGGGAGCAGTTTCTTGGCGGCTTGAAGGAGTAGCTTGTTGTAGGATTTCTCTCTGAGGCTGCCAGCTATAGCCAGTATTCTAAGAGGCCGAACTACCGTTCTGCCGGTTTCGATAGCGAGTTCCTCCGCATGGAGTTCCGAGTGGGCAAGATCTTCAGTTTCAACTTTAGTCATGGACAATCTCCCTCGACTTTACTTTAGTAAGCTAATAGCTAGAGGTAACTATATAAGCGTCCGGTAACCCTAACGTAATCAGGTTACGTCAAAATGCCAGCCCAACTCAAAGTGAAAATGAAAGAGCCCGCCGACGAAAACTGCCCAGTCGTCGGAGCCATCAAATCAATAGTGACCGAATCACGACTGCTAGTTGTCAGGCACCTGTTCACGGGGCCGAAAGGCTTCAACGAACTGCTCCGAGTGTCCGGCATCAACTCGAAGACCCTCTCGGCGACATTGAAATTCCTCGAAGAGTACGGAATAGTGGAAAGAAAGATCCTCAGCACCCGGCCATTCCTAGTTCAATACTCCCTAACGCCAGCCGGCTTAGAGCTCAAATCAGCCCTAGAGGCTCTTGGAAACTGGGGCGTGAAATGGCTACCACAACTAAACCGAACTGAGGCTAAGAATGAACCCATCGCACTAGCCCCGAAGATTCCGAACCGATAATTAAAACGCACGAGAATCCACACATTAGAATACCACGGCCCACTAGCAGGGCAGCCATGCCTCGAAAAATCCCATCATCCTACCTTCGTAAACTCAACGAAGAACAAAAGAAAGCGAAGATTTACGCGGCGAAAGCAGCCGAGAAGAGAGTAGAACCCACGGACCCAGATTCAGGAAAAATGAAAGGGTTCACGAGTATCTGCCAGACATGCGGGACGCGTACAAAGTTCACAGTCGATAAGTTTGGGTACGCCACATGCGCAAACTGTAAGGCCATTGCAAGTTACAAGTTCGGCCACGTCGCATGATTACGCGGATCTGCTGTCCAGCATTTGGTCGGGGACAGGTCCGCAAAAGTTGAAGCCCCATGGCATTCGAATCAGTCGAACCATTATTCCGGCGTAGGCTGATGTAGGGCTTTTCTAGCGATCGATCAAGTAACGGCGGCTTGTAGAGTCTCTGGCGCGGCGTTCTGTAAGTTGGCGTCGAAGGCTTTCTCGAACCCGTACAGGACATGTTTCTTGACTTCGACGAAGTCGACCTCGCGGTCAAGTGTGGCTTTCATCGAAGTCATGGTTGACCCGTGGAATCCGCATGGGCTTATTTTGTGGAAGCAGCTGAGATCGGTGTTGACGTTGAGTGCGAAGCCGTGAAAACTGATCCAGTTTCGAATTGCGGCTCCGATTGACGCGATCTTCTTCTCGCCGACCCACACGCCTGTCTGCGCACCGCGCCCGGCAACGATTCCGAAGTCGCCGAGGGCTAGGATCAGTGTCTCTTCGATGGCTCTAAGGAACCTGTGAATGTCTCTACCCCGAGCGTTAAGGTCTAGGATTGGGTAACCGACAAGTTGGCCTAAGCCGTGGTATGTCCATTGGCCTCCCCTCTCGATCCGAAATACCGGGACGCCGTCTATTTGGTTGGGAGTTTCTCCGGGCACAGCTTTACCAACGGTGAAGACGTGCGGGTGTTCTACGATTATCAGCGTATCGGGAATCAACCGCTTCGCACGGAGGTCGACTAGCTTGCGCTGCAGCTCCAACACTACGGCGTAGTCCTTCAGGCCTAGGTCCAGTAGGTTTGTTTCGGTTGTCATTTTAGTGGGATGTGAATCGCTTTTCCTTTTGCGGCTTCTGCGGCCTCCATCACGGCCTCGGGCAAGGTCGGGTGGGGGTGGACGGTGAAACCCACGTCCTCCAAGGTTGCTCCCATCTCGATTGCGAGGGCGGCTTCACTGATCAGGTCCGAGGCTTCCGCGCCAACTATGTGGACGCCCAGAAGTAGGTTGGAGGATTTGTCCCCCACGACTTTCGCGAAGCCTTCCGTTTCACCGGCGAGTACGGCGCGTCCAAGGGCGGTGAATGGGAATTTGCCGACGATTGGGTCGTACCCGTTCGCTTTCGCTTGAGCCTCAGTCAGGCCCACGGTTGCTATTTCCGGGTCGGTGAATACGACGCCCGGGATGGCGTGGAAGTCGGCTTCGCTACTCAAGCCACATATGACTTCCGCCGCAACTATTCCTTCCTTCGAGGCTTTATGGGCCAGCATTGGCGGCCCGACGACGTCACCAATAGCGTACACGCCGACTACGTTCGTCTGCATCTTCTTGTTTACCTGAATGAACCCATGAGGGTCTGTTTGTACTCCGGCTTTCTCAAGCCCAATTCCGTCCGAGTTCGGGCGTCTACCCACGGCCACCAGGACCTTCTCAGCCGGGAAGACGCCTTCCTTACCGTCTTCTAAGGTGGCGTGCACCTCCCCGTTACGGTATTCGTTGGCTTTGGAGTTCACATGGTATTCGATGCCGAGTCTTCGCAGAGAACGTTCGACAATTCTCACGAGCTCCGTGTCGGTTCCGGGGAGGAGTTGGGGGAGCATCTCGATCACTGTGACCTTGCAGCCGAGTTGCGCGTACATGGTTCCCAGCTCTAGTCCGCTGACTCCTCCTCCAATCACGGCTAGTGTCTTCGGGACTTCCCGGAGGGAGAGCGCCTCGGTGGAGCTGATTATTGTCGTCCCGTTGAATTTGAACGCGGGGAGGTCGAAGTATCGGGATCCGGTCGCGATGATTATGTTCTTCGTTTCGACGGTCTCCATTCCGGAAGTGGTGGCTACCTCGAGTTGGTGGGGTCCAGTGAACTTCCCCGTCCCTTTGACGACTTTAACATTGTTTGCTTTCAGGAGGTATTCGATTCCTGAGACGAGATGATCGACGACCCCTTGCTTCCAAGCTTGTACCTTAGCGAAGTCAACCTTCACATCTGAAGTTTCTAGGCCGATCTGCTTGGCCGCTTCGATTCTCCGCTTCAGCTTCGCGACTCGGATAAGCGCTTTCGAGGGTATGCAGCCTATGTTTAGGCAGACACCTCCTAGTTTTTCTCTTTCTACTAAGACCGTCTCTTTCCCTAGCTGACCAAGCCTTATCGCCGCGACGTATCCTCCGGGCCCGCTTCCGATGACGGCTGCTTCAGTCTGATGGGTTGTCATCTAATCATCTAATCCGTCTCTAGCAGAAGGAGTTTAGGGTCTTCTAGGTATTGTTTGATAGCGTTGACGAAGCGTGCGGCCATGGCGCCGTCGAGGACCCGGTGGTCGAAGGATAGTGAGAGGTAGGTCATGTCTCGAATGACGATTTGGTTATCTCGGACGACGGGCCGTTTGGTTATCTTGTGGACTCCCAGGATTGCCACTTCGGGGTAATTGATTATTGGTGTAGCGAACATGCCGCCGATGCCGCCCACGTTAGTTATGGTAAAAGTGCTCGCCTGAATTTCGTCCAGAGTCAACTGGCCCGCCCGAGCCTTCTCGCTTAGGGCCGTTATCTCGGCGGCCAGTTGCGTAATCGATTTGTGTTCCGCGTCCCTTATCACCGGGACGACGAGCCCCTGCTCAGTGTCGGTAGCTATTCCTATGTTGTAGTATCTGCGCAGAACGATCTCTTCCTTCTCGTCGTCTAGTGTGGCGTTTAGGAAGAGGTACTGTTTCAGTGCTGGAATCAGAGCTTTGATTATGAATGGCAAGTAGGTTAGTTTCACGCCGCGCTTCTCGGCTGATGCTTTCGCCTTTTCTCTAAGCTGGACCACTTCGGTCATGTCGACCTCGTCCACATGCGTCACCTGAGCCGCCGTACTCCTCGACTTTACCATGTGCTGTGCAACCAATCGCCGTATTCCGCGCAAAGGCACCCGCTCCTCCGCGCCACGGGGCCCCGCGACCGTCACCGCCGCCGGTGTCGGCCAACCCCCTGCCTTGACTCTTTGAACGTCCTCGTCCGTTATTTTGCCCCCGCGTCCTGTGCCCTGGACTAAGGAAAGGTCGACACCTAAGTCTCGGGCTAGTTTCCGCGTTGCTGGGGTCGCCAACACTTCACGGGGTTTCATGGCTTGGCCGGGTGAGGTTACTTGTTTCGCCGGGGGCTTCGCTAGGGTCGGTGCTGGCTTGGGGCTTGAAATTGTCGGGGCAGCGCCTTTCGAGTCGGCTTCGGCTATGACGATTAGAACCTGTCCGACTTTGACGACCTCGCCTTCCTTCGCCATGCGTTTTTGGATGGTGCCTTTCTTTGGGGAAGGAATTTCGACGTTCACCTTGTCCGTCATGATTTCGACGAGGGGTTGGTTTTCCTTAACCTCCTCACCTTCCGTCACATGCCACTTCACGACCTCGCCTTCGGCTACTCCTTCTCCAATGTCTGGGAGGCGGAATTCGTACACCAACGCTCTTCACTCCTGCATGGTCTACTTCAGAAGTTGTAAACTTGCTCGACTGCGTGAACTACGCGGTTTGCGTTGGGCATGTAGTCTTCTTCGAGGGTGTATGGGAAGGGGACGTCGAAGCCTGCGACGCGTAGGATGGGGGCCTTCAAGCTTAGGATGCCGCGTTCGGCTATTTGGGCCGCGATTTCTGCTCCGAACCCGCAGGTCTTGCATGCCTCGTGTAGAATTACGACTCTCCCGGTTTTCTTTGCTGAGCTCATGATTGTTTCGATGTCGAAGGGTATGATGGTTCTCAGGTCTATGACTTCAACCCCGATGCCTTTCCCGGCGGCAAGATCCGCCGCCTCTAATGCGACATGCAGCATCGCGCCGTATGCGAATATGACTACGTCATTTCCGTCCCGGGCTACGTTGGCCTTTCCGATTGGGACGGTGTATTCGTCGTCTGGGACTTCGCCGCGGACTGTTCTGTAGATTTTCTTCGGCTCTAGGAACATTACGGGGTCGGGGTCTCTGAGGGCTGAGGTTAGCAGTCCTTTAGCGTCGTAGGGGGTGGCTGGGATCACGACCTTTAGCCCGGGTGTGTGTGCGAAGAAGGCCTCCGTGCTTTGGGAGTGGTAGTGGCTGCCTCTGATGCCGCCGCCGTAAGGTGTCCGAATCACGACGGGTGTGGTGAACTGTCCGCCGGATCGGTAGCGGAACTTGGCGAGTTCGCTTTCGATCTGGTCGAATGCTGGGTAGATGAAGTCCATGAATTGGATCTCGGGGACGGGCCTGAGGCCGTAAAGCGCCATCCCTATAGAGACACCGATAATTCCCGACTCCGCCAGCGGTGTGTCTATGACGCGGTTAGGGCCGAATTCCTGAATCAGGCCTTCCGTCGCCCGAAAGACGCCCCCATTTACTCCCACGTCTTCTCCCAGAACTATGACTCTGTCATTCCGTTTCATTTCGTCGCGTAGGGCGTGGTTGACTGCTTGAACCAGGTTTAGCACTGTCATTGCTGCTCACTCCTCTGTTTCTCTTCCCTTAGTTCTCGGAGTTGTTCCTGTAGGTTCCAGGGCATCTCGGCGTAGACGTCGGTGAATAATGTCTCGAGGGCGGGTTTCGGCAGCTTCTCGGCGTGCTGGACCGCTTCCTCTATCTCCCGGTTCGTTTCCTCCTGCGTCCTTTTCTCATCGGCCTCGGTCCACATCTTCTTCTTCTCTAAGTACATTCGAAGCCTTGTAATCGGATCCCGTTTCTGCCATTCCGCCAATTCTTCGTCGCTTCTATACCGTTTTGGGTCGTCGGATGAGGAGTGGGGCCCCATGCGGTACGTGACCGCTTCTATGAGGGTCGGGCCTCCGCCCTTGCGGGCTTTGTCAACCGCCTCCTTCGTGGTTCGGTATACGGCTAGGATATCATTTCCGTCCACTCGTACCCCCTCAAAGCCGTACGCTTGCGCTTTGATGGCTATGGTTTGGGAGGCGGTTTGGTGTTCGAACGGCACGGAGATTGCCCAGTGGTTGTTTTGGCAAAAGAAGATTGTGGGGGTCTTGAAGACGCCGGCGAAATTCATCCCGGTATGGAAGTCGTTCTCGGAGGTGCCGCCGTCCCCAAAATATGTGAGGGTAACGATTGGGTCTCCCCTGATCTTCGCCGCTAGCGCGGCGCCGACGGCGTGTGGAATCTGCGTGGCTATCGGCGCGGAACCTGTAACGTAGTTCGCGCTCTTGACCCCGAATAGGTTGGTAAGTTGCCTGCCCTTCTGCACATCCTCCGCATTGGCGTAGTATTGGTCGAGTAGTTGGGTTATTGTAATGCCCCGGCAGAGCATCGCTCCCATCTCCCTGTAAGCCGGGAAGACCCAGTCTTCCGGTTTGAGCGCGTAGACACTCCCGATGTGTGCGGCCTCCTGCCCCAAACAACTTACGTGGAACCCAATGCGCCCCTGCCGCTGCAGTTGCATGCCGCGCGTATCCAGATTCCGGGTGAGAACCATTAACCGGTAGAGCCGTCGCAACTCGTCCGCCGGAATTTCCGGATCCATATTCTCTACTAATTCGCCGGTAGGTTTGATGACTTGCAGTAGTTCGAGAGTCAACCCCTAAACCCCATTCGAGGCTACATGAAACGGGAGCAAAACCTAACCATTGCTTCTAAAGCTTCCCATTCCAACGATTTCCACAGCAACCTGCCAGCGCCATCAACGCCAGGGACGCTGGACTACCATAGCATGTCCTTCCTAATTCAAATAGTGATTCGTCCATGCTTCCTTGAGAGGAATTGGTGGTCACATATTCAACTCACGCCGAGCAGAAACTTTCCACGCGTGGGATAGCGAGAGAGGATGTTGAACGCATAATCGTGCGCCCTTCCGAAACTTACGAGGATACAGAGAACAATGCAACAGTTGTAACTGGCTCGCTAGGTTCTAGGACGCTAGTGGTAATCTACCGCCGCACCGAGGGCGACGTGAGAGTTATTACGGTCTACCATACTCAAAAGACTGAGAAGTTGCTAACCTCAAAGGTTAGACGAGGAGCTTGGAGGAAGACCCGATGAAGGTTCACTACGACGAGGATCAAGACATCCTCTACCTGAGTTTCAAGGACGGACCGAGCCATGAAATTGTAGAATCCTCCCCGAACATTGTTCTGGAACTTGATAAGAACAAGGAAATCATGGGGCTTGAGATCTGGAACGCTAAGAAGACCGGCTTCCTTCAACAAGTCGCTAGGGTAGTCGCAGGCTCATAATCGAACTCAAAACACTTGTATTCATGCATGAGAACAAGGTCCGAGCCAGGGTAGGTTCTAGTCGCTGAGGATTTGTGAAAGTCCCCAAACTAGCTTAACGAGTACACTTGGCGTTCTCCTTGAACCGTTTCGAAGCCGCCATTAACTTGGATCTTTATTGTTTCGTCATACAACCCTTACGGACAAATCAGATTTAGGAACTGGATGGTAGGAATCCTTTCAAATGGTTCCTCGGCACGAAAGATTCAAGTGAGTTTTTTTCTTTCGAATCATTGCCTCGAGGAAGAATTCTCCGGCTCGGTATGAGCTTCGAACGAAGGGGCCTGAAGCCACGTACAGGAAACCCAGTCCCTCCGCCAAGTGCTTGTAGTGGTCGAACTTCTCGGGGCTGAGGTACTCGGTGACTGGGACGTGGGCCTTTGAGGGGCGAAGGTACTGCCCTAAAGTGAGAATGCTTACGTTAGCCGCCCTCAAATCTTTCATGGTAGCGACGACATCGCCTTCGACTTCGCCTAATCCCATCATGATGGATGATTTAGTGTAGGTTGATGGGTTGATGCTCTTGGTGGTTTTGAGGACTCGGAGGGATTGGTCGTAGGTTGCCCTGCGGTCCCGGATTATCGGGGTCAGTGGCCGGGTGGTTTCGATGTTGTGTGCAACTACTTCTGGGCCCGAGTCCACGACCCGTCTAATGTCCTCCACGTTCCCTTGAAAGTCTGGGATCAGGACCTCGGTTATGATATTCGGATCCCGTCTTTTGATGGCGCGTATGGTTGAGGCGAAGTGTTCGGCGCCTCCGTCGGGTAGGTCGTCGCGGTCCACTGAGGTTATCACAACGTACCTCAACCCTAGGTCCGCAATGGCGACGGCAACTTTCAGCGGTTCGAAAGCGTCCAACGCGCCGTGCGGGTTTCCGCTCTTAACCATACAGAAGCGACAACCCCGGGTGCAGGTGTCGCCCATCAGCATGAACGTGGCCGTGCCTCCGCCCCAACATTCGGCCACGTTTGGGCAGTGAGCCTCTTCACACACCGTGTGGAGGTTACGGTTTCGGAGCAGGCCCTTGATCCGCTCGTAGTTATCGCCCGACGGATACCTAACACGCACCCAATCCGGCTTCCTCGCCGGCGGAGCTTCCTGGATTTCGAGAACTCGGGCGTACCGTGGCATGGAATTGGGACCTAACCAGGGAAGGGGAGGATGAATCGGTACTTTTGCTTTTTGGCTTCACTCAAGCGGCGATGGACTTCGAGAAAAGAGAATCGAGGCGACGGCCCGTCGCCTGACACCTTTCATGTAATATGGGAGAATGGCCGGTGCGCTTGCAATCCGTTCGGAGATGGGGAGGTGGAATTGACGGTGAGAAGGAAAGAGGGTGCCGGCGGGCCTGAGTTGCGGAAGGCGATTCGTTTGAAGCATGCCGTGGCGCTTTATGCGAGTTCAGTTCTTGGTTCGGGCGTGCTGGTTCTTCCGGGGCTTACGGCGAAGATTGCGGGCCCCTCCTCCATCCTCGCCTGGGCCCTACTTTCCATTGCCAGTTACCCCTTCGCATACACTTTTGCTACATTGTCCGCCCGCCGGCCGGAATCCGGCGGAATCTATGCGTTCACGAGGGAATGTTTCGGCGCTCGGGCTGGCGTCGTGATTGGGTGGCTGTTTGCTTTCTGGGTGATCACCGGTGCCCCGGCCGTCACCCTCATAGCCGCATCATACATTGGGTATGCCTTCCCGCTAAACCGTGCGGTAACCTACCTGATAGCATTCGGGATCATCGCCGCGGCTTTCGCGATAAACTACAAGGGAATCGTGGTCAGCAGTAGGGTTCAGTTCGCGGTCGTCGGTTCCATAGTCGCGTTGCTAATCGCCACAATCGCCGCGTCCGCCCCCTTCGTCAAAGCACAAAACTTTCAGCCGTTCTTTCCCGCCGGCCCGTTTGCGGTGGGCACGGCCGCCGCACTAATCTTCTGGTCCTATTTGGGGTATGAGAACACGTCGAATGTGGCCGAGGAATTCGAAAACCCAAAGAAGGATTTTCACAGAAGCATCGTCTACAGCGTCCTGCTCATCAGTTTTCTCTACTTGGCTATCGCGTCCGTAACGATTGGGACCCGGGCCTACGAGGCGGGCGGGAGCATCGCGCCTTTCGCCGCAATCCTCTCCAATATACTCGGCAGGCATGCGGCCGAAGGAACCGCCCTCGTAGCTGTCTTCATAATCTTCGGTACCGCCAACGCGTACACGACGGGTGTATCCAGGCTCTTGTATGCGGTGGCGCGGGATCGGGGGCTCCCGCAGACCTTAAACCACATCAACCGAAAAACGAAGGCGCCCGATAGAATCTTGCTCGGGCTTTTGAGCAGCTACGCCGTGGTGCTCGTACTCTACTACTTGTCGCGGGTGGATTTGGAGACGGCGCTTCTGGTTCCAAGTGGTGCCGCGATCTTGGTTTATGTGGTGGGTTCCGCGGCGGGGGTGAAGATTCTTGGCCGTTCCAAAGGCCGAATGAACTTGATCCTTCCCCTCGTCTCCCTTGCGGTTTCACTCATGGTTCTGCCGTTCATCGGCCCGCTCCTCACGGCGAGTTTCGCCGTTATCGTCGCCGCGTTAGCCTACGTTTCGCTGAATAGGCGGGGCGGTTAGATTCTGAATCCGAACGCCGACGCGAACGACTCGACCCGTCTGAAGTTGTTCATGAATTCGATGCCTCTCTGTGTGAGGCTGTATATTTTCTCGTCTGTTCCGGTTTCCTGGATGACGCCGAGTGCTTTCAGTTCTTCAAGGTATTTCACTAGCCTATCATGGGAGAGGTTTGCGCCGTAGAGGATCCGTGTTGGTTTGGCTTCGTTGCTCTCGCGTTGAATGACGGACATGATGTCAACGTATATGCGGAATTGTGACCGATACTTTGCAGTAGGCTTAGCTTCGGCCTGCTTCCCCGGCATCATGTCGCTCGATTCACCCTAAGAAGCATCGCCAGTAGGAGTAGGAAGCCGCAAAGTTGCGCAATGTGAGCGAACGGGTAGAAGATTGGCGCAACGGTGAAGATTAGGAAGAAGACGTGCGCGATGGATAGGGAGACGAAGGCTCCGAAGACGAGCATGGAGTTCGTGCTTTTGTTTAGGCTATAGTTGATTCCCGTCTGCGTGGCAATGTAGACCAGCAGGAAGAGTAGGATGAGTTCCGTGAATGCGTTTCGCGCGAAGAAAAGGAACGGTGTCGCGGCCAGCAGCGTCGGGCTCTCGCCCACGCTCCTGGCTTGGTGTATGTATGCGTAAATTAGTAATCCGTATGCTATTGCTTGCGCTAGGAAGTTGATGGTGTAACCCACTGCGAATGGGTAGAGGAAACCCCGTCGAGCGCCCGTGAGAAAAACGATCATGCTGGCAAGCGCATCCACCAGCAAGCCTGCGCCGATCAAGACAAAGCTGAGGTTGAGGTAGAGAAGGGTCTTCTCCTTCGACAGCTTGTAACCCTTCAAGGCTTGGTTCGCGATGGCGATTGCGATTACAAAAGCGATGAACTCCATCAAGGAGCCGAAGCCGAAAAACCATGAAGGACCACTCAGCAATCCCCACACCCAGCCTCCGCTAGCAGGCTTTGCGCATACTTTTCAGGATTATGCAGCCGAGACCGATCGAGTCACGGGTTGATGTGGGTCTATGCGGTGGCGAGTTGTACTAGTTTCCCGTTCGTGTAGAAACCTTTGAGGCCGCATTCTTCGCAGCGGGCTCCCAGCTGAAGGTCGGACCCTTCCTCGTAGTATACGTCCAAGGTTTTCTGTCCGCACCGAGGGCAGAGATCGCCTTCGACCTTCTCCATCACTACCAAGCCATTTACACGTACACGCCCATATAGGCTTGAGAGATGAGTGAAAATAACAATAACCAGACAAAACCCCTACCGCCGCGTCAATATTTCCCAACAGTATTCAACATATTCCTGAACACACTTCGTTACCCAAAACCCTCTGCCAAACCCCTGGATTCTTCCCCGCGAACCCATGAAGATGATTCATCGCGCAGCTCAACTTTCGCTGGAGAAATTAGGTCCGAGCCAAATCACCATTAAGCCCGCAGTAGAAATGGCGACTTTATGAGACGTTTAACATTCATTGGCTTGCCTCTCTGCACACGCTCGAATAATTCGGGCATGGCTAGGGCCGTGGAGGTTCTACGGAAGGCAGGAATGGTCTCCGGCCTCCGGAAGCGTGCCACGTCGTTCCTCGATGCCGGAGACGTACCGCTCTCCACGAACCTTACGGATTCGGGGCCTAAGAACCTCACAAATTTCACGGAGTTTCTCCAGGGCACCGAAAGAATCCGCTCGGCTGTGAATGGGATAAGTGGCGAGGGGTTCCTGTTCGCGCTGGGAGGGGAATGTTCGATTTGTGTTGGAACATTGGCGGGGTTGAAGAGCGGTATGAGAGGTGAGTTGGGGATGGTCTGGGTAGATGCCCACGGAGATTTCAACACCCCGGAAACGACGCCATCGGGTTACATTGGCGGAATGTGCCTAGCCCTAGCATGCGGCCGGGGCCTGAAGCTAAACAAGATAATGCCCGGCGCAGGGCGGGTTCTGCGCGAGGAGAATATCATCCACGCGGGAAGCCGATCGCTCGACCAAGCAGAATCTGAAAACATGTTATCCTCCCGGATGAAGATCTACCCCACATCGACTCTGCGAAAGAAAGGAATCAACCCGACCGTGAACTCGGCGGTATCGGTACTAGCGGACCGATGCGGTTGGATCATCTGCCACCTAGACGTAGATGCTCTAGACCCTAAGATAATGGCCGCCGTTAACTTCCCCGCACCAGACGGGTTAAGAATCAAAGAAACCCAGGCAATCGTTGGCGCAGTGAAGAGAACCGGGAAACTGAAATTGCTCGAACTCGCAGGCTACAACCCCGACCTCGACCCGAACCGCACGTGCGCAACCCGCCTAGTCAAACTTGCCTCCGAGTTGTTAGTGTAGCATTATCAACCCGCCGGCTGGGGCCTTCGCCGCTTCTCACGTCCCACACACACTGTCTACCGACGACTCGCACATCACACCTTACGTCGACGGGGACTCGCACGTTCCACGCGAGTCACGCCAACAGAGTCAAGTGCGCAGAGGTTGAGCCATAGTTCTCGTATTAGCAGAGGCGCACATTGCAAACAAATCGTAAATATCAAGGTCAGTCTGCGTCCTAACCTCGAAAAACTGGTTAACATTAGCTATTGGAAGAGAAGGAAATCGCTACGACCACTGCTAGAGCTAGGATTTCCTCAGGCCGTGGCAGGTTAGATAAGATTCTGAAAGGCGGGTTCCAATACTATTCAACATATTCTTGAACACGGTTCGTAATCCAAAACCCTGTGCCAAACGCCACGATTCTTCCTCGCGAACCTATGATTCATCGCGTAACCCTGTCACGTCCTCAACTTTCGCGGGAGAGATTAGGTCCGAGCCCCACCTGGACCCGAATGGCAAGCGATAATTAGCTGCGCCCGCAATTCCGAGAATTATGAAACTTCGCGTGGTTGTACTGGGTGCGGGTTTCGGCGGATTGGAACTGAGCACGATGTTGTCGGAGGCGCTCCCCGACCGCCTCGACCTCACTCTGATCGATAAGAATGATTCATTTTTCTTCGGATTTTCAAAGCTTGACGTGATGTTCGGGCGTAAGACACCCGAAGCCGTCCGTTATGCTTACAGTGCCATCGTCAAGCCCGGCGTGCGTTTCCGCCAGGAAACGATTACCAGTATCGACCCCCAGAGACGTGTCGTTACCACCGACAAGGGGACTTACGAGGCTGATGTGCTCGTGGTGGCGTTAGGTGCCGACTATGACTTAGACGCCACACCAGGGTTGAGGGAGGGAGGCAACGAATTCTACTCCTTCGTAGGAGCCGAACGCCTACGGGAGGTGCTACCTGCATTCACAAAAGGCCGCGCTGTCATTGGGGTATCCTCAACTCCCTTCAAGTGCCCACCAGCGCCGAGCGAAGCTGCGTTATTGCTTCACGATTACCTCAGCGCGCGTGGAGTACGTGGCGCCTGCGAGATCAGCCTGGTCATGCCGTTTGGCACTCCAATTCCGCCTTCGCCCGCCGCTTCCAGAGCGTTGCTCAACGCTTTCGCTGAGCGGGGAATCACCTTCGTCTCCAATCGGTTTGTGCAGGCGTTGGACCCGGGGCGCAGAGTTGTTGTTCTCGACGACGCCAGCGAGATGCCCTACGACTTGTTCCTTGGTATTCCGAAACACCGCGTCCCGGACGTGGTTGCGTTAAGCGGTATGACGGAGGACGGTTGGATCCCCGTAGATCCTAAGACGCTCAAAACGCGGTTTCTCGGCGTGTACGCTGTGGGTGATGTGGCGAGCGTTGGGACGCCCTTGGCAGGTGTTTTCTCTGAAGGAGCCGCTAAGGTAGTGGCAGCTGCATTAATCACGAAAGTAAATGGCGGCGAACCGCCCGCGCCCTACTCCGGGAGAGGTTCCTGCTACGCCGAGTTTGGACAGGGCATGGTCGGGCGCGTGGACGTGGACTTTCTTTCAGGGCCTGCGCCCACGGGGAGCTTCGAGGGGCCCTCCTCCGCTCTCGCGTATGATAAGCAGTCCTTTGGATCCAGCCGCCGGAAGCGATGGTTTGGATTGTAGGCAGGTCGCCGTTTCAAAGAAGGGATTCCCTGGGTTGAATGCGCAGCTTCAGCGGCGCGAATATCGATAGTTTGAACGGCGGCGGTGCCTTGGGTATCGTGATCTTCCCCCAAATGCGCGACGAGTTTCACCAGTAGATACCCACAATTCCTCTCTCCCCCCAGTGAATACGCCAGGGCCGGAGGTGAAGCTAAGTCGCTCAATCCGGTCGTCTGCCATCGATTGTATTGCTCGAAAGTCGCTATTTTGCTCCGCGGATACTATCGTCATTGCGGTTCCTGTCTTGCCCGCTCGTCCAGTTCGACCAATCCTGTGGAAGTAAGTATACGGATTCTGAGGGACGTCATAGTTGATGATGTGTGTAACTCCATCAATATCCAAGCCTCTTCCGGCTAAGTCAGTGGCAACCAGGATACGACTCTTACCGCTTCGAAACGCCTTCATTGCTCCATCGCGTTGATGTTGGGAAAGGTCACCGTTCAGTGCTATGGCATCTTGATTTCTCCTCCGGAGTGATTGATTCAACCAAAATGTGCTCCGTTTGGTTCGACAGAAAACTATGGCACGATGCACTTTTTTGTCCTGCAGAATTCTCAGCAGCGCATCAAGTTTTCTTTCCGAGTCCACTTGGTAGTAGTATTGGCTGATCTCCCTGACGCTGAGATCCTCCGGTTCGATCAGAACTTCGCGAGGGTTCTTCATATGTCTACGGGCAAGTTTCAGTACATCTTTCGGCATCGTTGCGGAGAAGAACGCGATCTGACGTTTACTTCTGGTCTTAGTTAGAATATGCTCAACGTCACCAATGAACCCCATGTCCAGCAACCTGTCAGCCTCATCCAAAACAACGCACTGGACTTTGTCGAGGTGAAGGGATCCGCGTTCCATATGATCGATGACTCGTCCGGGTGTTCCGACTATAATCTGAGGGCAATCTTCCAAGGCGCGCATTTGAACATTAATTGATTGACCACCATAGATCGCAAGAGCACGCTTGCGAGTGAATCTGCCATACGAGTTAATATCGCCCGCTACTTGCATCGCAAGCTCGCGTGTCGGAACTAGCACCAGCGCCTGAATATGCAGATTCTTTTCGTCAACGATTTCCAGGAGCGGTAGCCCGAAGGCTGCCGTCTTTCCGGTTCCGGTATGAGCTTGACCAATCACATCGGTTCCCTGCTGCAGAAGTGGAATCGCTGCCTCTTGGATCGGAAACTGTCGCTCGAATCCAAGTGCTTTGATAGCATCCAATATTTCTGGGCTTAAACCCAGTTTCTCGAAAGTACTCATACATTTTTCCCCTTTATCTTCCACGCCACGTGTCCAAGATGAAGACCGAAGACTAGTTCCGCCTTTCACCTATCGTCGGAACGAGATTTCGGTTGCTTCCCCAGACTTCGGCGACGTCGGTCAGTTGCACCAAGAAGAAGAACATGCGGTCAATTGTTGCAAATGACTCGTGCCTCTCGTTCTCGACAACCAACTCTGTGCACTCTCGCCTCGGTTCAATATAAGGATAGAAAGGCAAGTACATCGCAAGAATGTCAGCCCACACACCTGAGTTCACATTCGTGATTTAGGAGTTTTCTGCTAAATCAATCCTATGGCCATTAGGGCCAAGTCTTGTTCAATTCTTGGCACATTCTGTCTTAGAGTTGGTTCCGTCATCGTCCTGGCCGGGGCTCGGGACTTGTTAGCAATTGATACGAAGTTAGGCTCTTTCTCAAAAGTTTTCCTGTGGTACTACTCGCGCAACACCTTCTTCCGTCGTTCGTTCGAACAGTCATTTCAGGCGTTATTTTGTGTGTTTGCGCACCATTAGTACCACGCACACTTTTCAAACGAACGACGACGGACGACGGTTCAGACTGTGCCTTCCGCCACCATTAGACGAACGTTGTATCGGTAACAAGATGCCGATCAGAATCGTCCAGCCAATCTATCATCAGATGTGTAAGGCGTAATTAGGTTAATTCAACCTTCAACATACATAGATGGAAATATTTACATATGTATCCTCATAGGGTGCTTGGCTAATTTCAGCGAGGGTCGATGCGGACTTGGGCAAACTGTACATTGTGATCTCAGATGAGGTTGAGCGGCGACTGCGATTGGAGGTTGTGAAGAGACTCGGAGGGAAGAAGGGCGATCTGAGCGCCGCCATAGAAGAAGCTCTTGAAGACTGGCTGGATAAGAAACCTGGTGACCGAACCAGATAACCTCTAAGCGATCTTTCGAAGCGGCGAGATCTTCAAAGTCTTTCTTCTTGACTTTGAAGCTGCTCACAGTTACTCGCTCAGGATGTGGATAGAGGGGGAAGTCGTGGTTCGTCAGCTGGTCAAGCTTCAAGATGAACGACGAGGGCCTTCTGACTAGAGGTGAGTTGACTTGATTCGGCGTTGGTACGGTAGTTATGGCGAATCACATATCCGTGGGCGTGAAGATATTTCACATAATCATTCAGGACCTCTGATGCGTCGGCGTTTCCTCTTTCACGAATGTATTGGCCTACGAGATTTTTCAATTCTGTCACCTCTTCCTTTCCTATCTTGATATAAAGATAACAATACAGCGAGATAACAATTCACGTCTCAACCGTGTCAATTTAGGCATCTCGGACACCAGAGAATATCTCCTTAATCTCTTTGCGCGAGCTTTCCAAGCACAATTCAGGTTCACGAGACGCCACATGACAAGTTTTGATGGCTAATGAAGGATTCGACGGTGAAAACCGTATTCCCATGCAGAGGTCATTTATGTGCGCCGAGTACCCTTACGGCCTACGCTCTGCAACTTTCGGCCAACTCTTACTTAGCCAATCCCTCACAGCGTCCTCAATCGCGACACTGAGCCCGCCTTTCTTCCCTCCAAGCCTCTTTACGATTGCATATCGGAGTCGGCGCTCAACTCCATCCGAGAGTACCACGTAGATTTTTCCCAAAGGATATCGAATGAACTATATAGGCGTAAAGCACGATATAAGTTTACATATTTAGCGTTACACATATACATCCGTGCTACCTTATGACTTAACGAAGGAGCTCACTGAGCAAACCGATAGGCATTCAGTAAGAGGAGAGCGAGGCCTGTCTACGGATTCAGAGCTTCGATGTTGGGCATAGAGCAGTAGTAAATAGAAAGATAGAAAACGTGTATTATATATCCTGATGTATATCGGTAGATCTCCTTGTTAGTTAGTGAAGAAGCGAAAGAAGGAATACTGACCGCCATCGCCGACGAATACAGTCGCAAGATTCTGATGAGCACTAGAGACGAGGCAGTGAGCGCACTGGATCTAAGCCGGAATTCGGAGATTCCAATAACCACGGTCTATCGGCATATAGAAGACCTCATTCAAGCAGGCCTGTTGGGCTCCGTGAGATCAGGTAGAACTACGGACGGCAAATGGTACGACCTGTATCGAAGCCTCCTCGACCGGATCGACATATCGTTCAAGGATGGCGGTATGCAAATTGAAGTTGAAATGAACGATCATGTCGCGGACAGGTTCACACGAATGTGGTCCGCATTTGCAGCCTACAAGCAAGTAGAAGAAACTCCTTGACGGCGACAGCACAGTTCAAATTACGATGGCCGCACCATTAGATAGACGCAAGAGAAATTGCTGCCGGGACCAGGATGGAAGCAAGGAAAGTTCAGAGAGTCGGATACTCGACACTAACCGTCTCTCTTCCAAGAGGCTGGGTAGAGGATGTGAAGCTGAAAGCAGGCGACATCGTCTCGATCAAGCGCGAAGACGATGGTTCACTGCAACTCATCCCAGGTACGGAGCACAGGCGCGAGGAGGTGGGGAACTGCATAGTCAACGCGGACCTTTGCAGTTCGCCCAACCTTCTGGCTCGAGTAATAACAGGAAACTACATTCTTGGACATGACATGATCCAGATCGTCTCCAAAGAGGAGCTTAAGAAGAGCCACCTCGAAGAGATCAGGGCAACCACTCGGCGTGTGACGGGCCTCAGCATTTTTGAGCAGACTCCCAGGCAGATGACCCTGCAGAGCTTCATTGACCCAACCGGATTTCCGATCTATGGCCTGATGAGCAGACAGCACGCCATAATCTCATCAATGCTGGAAGCCTCGATCAAAGCTTTGGTGACGAGGAAGGCTGAACCTGCAACGGAAGTCCTATACATGGAGGAAGAAGTGGATAAGATCTACTGGCTCATCGTCAGGCAGTTGCTACTGGCAATACGAGATCGAAGCGTAGGTTCCAGGATAGGGATAGAATCCGCCTTGCAGATCGGGGGCGACAGGGTGGTCGCCAAGAGTCTGGAAGAGATGGGGGACTCGGCAGCAAATATTGCAAACGAAGTCTTGGCGTTGAAGGATCGAGAGACGGCCGGCGAGACCATATTGAATGACATCGCCAAGTATTCCACTCAAGTAGGAAAGATCTCTGGGCAGAGCTTCAAGGCATTTCTCGCAGGCGACATCAAACTCGCCGATGAAGCATTGGACATGATCGACACCGCTGAGAACGATGAGCGAAGATTAACCCAGAGGGTCTTGACGCACGTAGAGGATGCGATTGTCGCCGCGAGCCTTCGGATCATAATCCGGAACCTAAGTCAAATCGCCACATTCTGCAGCAGTATAGGCGAAGTCACTATCAACCGCATCATGGAGAAGCCCTCAGAAATATGCGAATACCTCCCTGTCCAGTAGACCAGGTGTCAGTAGCGATAAAGGAAATCTAAACCCGTTGAAAGAAACCAGCTAGTCCTCGCCTGTACTATTAGTGAGTACACACGATAATTATGCGTGGAAGGTAGGAATACAGTATGAATGTTGGCCGGACGCGAATGCACTCTTTCCACAAGGCACTCCCGAGTGCACCAACTTAGTTCTGCCCGTCTTTCAGGGCCGACCAGGTTTGCGCACGGCCAGCAAACAGTATATATGCCTTACGTCACTAATTAGGCTTCTGATCGACCAGATCAGTAATAATGTAACACAGGCAAAAAACACTGAACTTACACGCCAATTGTGTGGTTCGGCGCCAACTATACAGGTTACGCTTCCAAAAACAAAGGCCGTGAAGAAGTATGACCAACCCTGTGAATGCTAGTCATGCAAGGTACTGTTCGAACTGCGGCAAGAAAGTTGAGAAACACATCCGGTTCAAAGGATACATTTTCTGCTCCAACAGTGCCGGGCATCATTCACGGCGCCACGTGGACGAGTTAGTGGCGGCAGAGACAGAAGAAACTGGCGAGAAGGGAAAGCAAAACGAGCGGCAGAGTAATCCACACCCCATGCACGCTCTCTCTGGATCCTGGCCTTTCAAGGCCAAATGTTGACTATGCAAAGAGCATTTGACGCGCACCTAAACATGACGGCCGATCCCAATCCAGAACGTAATCTCGAAATAGCTACTCCGCGCAAACATAGTGACCGGCCAATGGAAGTTAATGATGGCATTGTAAGCAGGCTGATTGAACAAGGGGAAAGGCTGAAGGGCGACGAGAAATGCCCGAAATGCGGCCATTACAATCTGGAACTCAAAGTCTTACTCGACGAAATCAGCAAATTAGCCACGCTACAAAACGCGGTATCCAAAAACGGAATACAGCGCATGAAAGAATCCGACGAAGCACGCAGATAATAGAAGTCGATTTGGCTTATCGCGATGATAACGAGGAAGACATCAACTATTTTGAAAAACGGGTAAATAGGGAACGCGAACGTCTCGTAGTGGCGCAACGGCTTCGCTAAAACTCACAGTAGTTCAGGTTCCTGAATTAGAGTTTGGAAAGTAGCGTTCGGAAAATTGCTACTAAGAAGTTGTAGATGCTTTGTATCTCGCTGGGAATTTGCATTATTCTTTTCACTCCTAATCAACGCATCACGATATTACGCACGTAATAGGGCTTCGACGTCAGAGTAACTCAGGATTTCCTTCGGCTTACGTAAGTATACTGGTGCGCTGTGAATTAGCCAATCCTAGACGAAGCCCATTTCCTGAACCACTTCGCATAGTTAACGAACTCGAAGCCGCCACCTTTCTTTCCTCGTCTTCTTCTTCTTCCCCTTCTGGCCGCTTCTCCTTTTCTCCTCGGCTTCTTGCTCTTCGTCTTCTTCTTTTTCCTAGCCAGAATACTCGCCTGCCGAATAACTACTACTACCTTAGCCTCCGATTTTTACTTATTTAGTGTGCGGATAGATAATCAGCCGACAACCCAGGAATCGATTCTACCGGTACAGCTGCCTCGTTGGCTAAATGGAGCTTGACCAAGGGTTGATGAGACGCTTAGGGCGCACCAGTAATAGATCACGCAAAACTTTGGCCCATTGCGGCGCGTTCGAATCTTCGCCCTTTCTCTTACGCATCGGAAGTTGCTTATTCGAGTGTCAGTGGTATGTTGTATCTGAGAGGTGACTAGTGTATGCCAAGCAAGAGAAGTAGGGGAGCTAAGAAAGCATGGACGGCTAGTAGAGATAGGAAGGTGGCGAAAGCACGCGAGAAGAAGAAAGAACGCAAAGCCGCCCTCTTTTGAAGGGCCCACTCAAACGAAGATGCAAATAGCTAGCCGAGCGCCCCAAAGCGTTCGCACCCCTTCTCATTTTCCAGTAAAGCACAAGATCCCTCTGTAAACGGTTATCCGAATCTCTGTGACCAGCATCGAAGGAGCAAGAGAAACTTAAGGAGGTCTGTCTGTGATGGATCGTACTCCGGAAATCTGAGAGTCAAATGATCCTGTAACATTCATGGTTTTTTGAACCGATAATGTTTGCGATATTCGCCATAACGCCATCAGTCTAAATACGTAAGAACTCTTTTATTGGATGACAAAGGTCTACCTACCGTTACAGCACTACTAGCATTACTCTCCACACAGAGGTGAACAATACTTGACAGAACAAAAACCAATGACAGAACGATCCTCTTCCACCAGAAGCAACATTCCATCAAACACAGTTCTAGTCGGCCAAAAAGAACTCATGGCCTACGCTACGGCCATAGTAATGCAACTCAACAGTGGCACCAAGGAGCTATCGGTTAAGGCACGAGGCCGCGTTATCTCAAAGGCTGTCGACATAGTTGAAGTCTGCCGAAGGCGCTTCTTCGACGGCAAACTCGAGATCACGGGCGTAAACATAGGCACAGAAGTGCTAGGTGAAGAGGGCCAAACAAGAAACGTCTCCACGATCGAAATCAAAGTCCGCAAGAAGGATTAGACGACGTAAGAATCGTGGTTTGACACCAAAACCCCCTTTTTTCCAAGCTTCTTTTTCTGTTTCTGTTTAGCTATAATGCACGTCGCGTTTTCGCTACGTCTTCGCTCGCTCCTACTTTCTCATCAAGGTAATTTGTTTTGCAGTGTCCATACTGTAGAGGACTCAATCAGTTGTACAGACACTGAGCAGACTTGATCTTGGCAGATCTAGACCAGGAAACCCTACGGAACGCACATCTTAAGACAAAAAAACGAAGAAATTTCGGTCAATTTCGGTTCTAGGCTGTTTGCCTAGTATTTTCGGTGCTTCTGGAAGCAGTCTCTACAGTAGACCGGTCTGCCCGCCGTTGGCACAAACGGTACTTCCGTATCTGCGCCGCAGTCGGAGCATTTGACTTTCGTCATTTGCCTCGGGGCACCGTAACGTCTATTCTCATAACCCATTTCGTTTTCCACCGTCCCATTTTCTAGTTATACGAAAGATAATACTCGCAGCGGTAATCGGCACGACCTTGACGGCCTTCCCATCATCCACGCAGGTAAGATCTCCAGTATACCGTTCTGGCAAGCGGCAAGACTACTATAAAAGCAGCACCTTCGATACGTCGTTTAACGCTGTATTCAACGGATTTGATGGATAAGAGAAACCGAACGCAGCCCAAACGGCAAAGACGACGAAGAGTCCAGCCAGAGAGAAGAGCTTGTACCTGAACAACCTCGTCAGGGGCGAGAACGTGAGGAACGACATTGTCGAAAGCTCAACAAGAAAGAGCGGCAAGAAGGAGAGCAGTAGGAAGAGTATCGGTGCAGGAGGAATGGGAGGGTATATCCTATTCAGAACGATTAGATCGAATGGAAGCTCGAAAATCATCGGAGCCGACGCGGCTCCAAAGGCGCTCAACAACGCGACCTTAAGCCCGTGCCTCCTGGTCAACAGTAAGATGATGACGAATGTTGTCCCTGCATCAGAGATTTATGTGCGACAATGCTGCCAATACGACGGAAGGATTGAATGGATTTGGATAAGGTCATATTCTTCGAAATCCCGGCTGACAATGCCAAGCGAGCTAGGGAATTCTACAAGATGGTTTTTGGTTGGAAGATGAATGAAATTCCAGAGATGCACTACACGCAGGTTGGAACAGTTGAGGCAGATAGGATGGGAGTACGAGGTATTCCGAAGGAGCCAGGTGCAATAAACGGCGGAATGGTAGAGCGACGTGACCCAGTCAAGAACCCTGTCATATACATACGAGTCGATGACATTGACCAAGCAGCTGCGAATGTTGAGAAGAACGGTGGCGAAATCATCAAGCCCAAATCGCCAGTCGGCAACTTTGGCTTTGCCGCGTACTTCAGAGACACGGAAGGCAACATAATCGGACTCTGGCAGTTTATAGATATGCAGTAAAAAGCCGTAGTAAAATGAACGATTTCGATGCCGCGGATTCCACTCATCGAAGACCTTACTTCCGGCCCAGTCCAACCCGGCTCGAACATTTTGGTAGAGTTCGACCCGTCATCGCAATGGTACAATGCCTCACTCACAATCGCAGCGGGCTGGCTTAGGAGCGGGGGAAAAGTCAGTTACCTAACCGGAAGCCACCCTCCGGACGAAGTTCGAGAGCGACTGACAAGGCTGGGTTTAGACCCTACTCCTCTTGAAGAAACGGACCGACTGTGGATCACTGACTTCTACACCGCCGGAGTCACGGGCCAGAAGTCCAAGGAAAAGTTCGCTGTCGACTCGCTCAAAGTGGCAGATATCAGCATTTGGATGGGCAAAGAAGTAACGCATGAACCACCAGCCCCCGAATTCCTCATCATCGACGATAACACCTCAAAGATGGACCGATTCAATGAGGAGAAGAACTGGGTTGAACTCATGCTATCACGCATTCTCCCGATGGGGAAACGTCGACGCATAACGCAGTTCACGAGCATACTCGCTGGAGGCGTTCACAGCCCGTGGGCATACAAGCAGTTAGAAGCCGCCGCGGACGGTATCGTAGATTTCAAACTCGAAGACAGGAACGATGAAGCTGTGAATCTAATTCGAATACGCAGCATGAGAAACGTAGGGTTCGATTCCAAATGGCACGTCCTTAGAATGAGTGAGAACTTCGAAGTTACCCTCGAGAAGTAAGAAGTAACCATTCACCAGCCCGTCGTTTCTTGCGTGTATGTCCTGGTATGTTGTAATTCACAGACCGTTGCGGTTCGTTCTATGGGTGTGTGTGATATGGTGCGCGCACACACACGAAATCAAACCTGAACGACGGTCTGAATTACGACATCCCACTCGTGATCGATCATAGTCAACGAGTTCGTTGAGTAGCCTCTTCAGCTCTTGCCTCTCATCTGAGCCAACATCATCTCCAATGCCGCCTGGTTTGGAGCAACGAACGGTTGGGACGTAGGAATGGCTTCAAGCACCTTCAGGAACTGTTTTGTCTTGTTTCTAGCTGGTGGTAGGCGTCCTGAGAAGATCAACTTGGGATCCATTTGACGAATTTTATCCAGTCCTTGGTTAAACTTGCTTGGTTGCACCATATGGACCCATGGGGTGTCTGCGCAAGCCCAGACGGTCATGCCTTGAGACAGATCAGCCTCTCGAATCTCATCTGCATCCTGCGTCTGGGACGACGTGATAGCACCAAAGCAGTCGGCAGAGAAGAAGGCCCGCGAGTTATCATCGTAGATGCCGATTGTAGTTGGATTATCGAACGTTGGCGGCCTGACGGCCATCAGGTTACGGTCACCCGCGCTGATGCTGTCACCCGGATTTAGCCAGTAGCACCGATCTATAGGCACTTGCCATGCCGAGCTCATCCTCAACATGCCCAGAGCGTTCACTGCAAGGCGAGCCGCTGGCGCTGCCTCAAGAACCTTCTGAATGTTGCCAGTATGGTCTGCGTCATCATGAGTGAGCCACACCCACCTCAAGTCCTTTGGATCGATGACTGACTTGAGTGCCTTCATGAACTCCTCACTATCTATTCCCATTCCCGTGTCAACGAGGACCGGCTCTGCGGCCTTAATGACGAAGGCATTGACCGGAAGAAACCCCATGCCGGAGATTGGGAAGTGCGCAGGAAGCACCACAATGTCCGGTGTCACTTGATGCGGTTTATCCATTAAAAGCACCTCCTTTAGACTGAGGCGAGATGTGCGTCTTAGCATTTTTCATATCGTACGTCATGGCATCGTTCGTTTGAAAAGTGTGTGTGGCTATAGTCGTCCGAGCATCGTAATTTGAACCGCCGTCGTCCATCGTTCCGAAAGTGTGTGCCTCTACTGGTGTGCGCGCACCAGTACTACCACACACACAAGAAAACTCCAAATCTCTCCATCTGCCTGACACATACGATCGTGTGGTCTGGCATTGCCAAGGATTCCGCTGATAGAGGAGTTAACAACTGGCGTGATTCCTGCTGGCTCAAATATAGTCGTCGAATACGAACCCGCATCACAATGGTACGCTGCCTCCATCGCAATCACCGCTGGGTGGCTTAAGCAGGGAGGGACAGTCTCCTACACTGCCGAAGCGCAATCACCCGATAGCATTCGAAACGCCCTCAAACGGCTTGGAATAGACACCGCCAAGCTTGAAGCCGAACCAGCTCCCCCTAACGAATGCCTCAGGATCTGGGACTTCTAGACTCCATCCTTAGGTTTCAAATCAAGCGAGAAACTGACAGGGTCATTGAAAGTCGCTGACTTAAGCATCGAGTTCTCTAGGACGCAATCCAAATTTGAACCCGAACCATTACGGTTGAGAGTGGACGACGATTTGTCAACAGGTGCGAGATTCAACGATGAGAAGAGTTGGGTCGAATTTCTCTTGACGAGAGGGTTCCCCATGGCGCCAAAGCTCAAGTCAACGAGTGTTGATGGTTTGATGAAGGGAGTGCATAGCGAGGGAGCTTACAGCCGGCTCGAGGCAGCAAGCGACGGCATCGTCGATATCAAAGTTGAAGAATACGAAGGCGATGTTAGGAATCGTCTGCGAATCAGAACTATGAGAAACGTAGGCTTCGATTCTCGATGGCACACCCTCAAAATTAACGAAAACTTCGAAGTCACGCTAGAGAAGTAATCGTTTCCCCTTCCTCGCAGCATCGTTGCGCACGAAAATCAACCGAAAAAAGGCGATGATACGCGAGGCCGTCACTTTGAGTACAACTTCGGAGTCAGTAAGGCTTTTAGTGTGCGTATGTGGTTTTTATGTTATGTCAGCAGCAAGGAATATTTTACCGCACGCCGTAACAACTGATCCGGATAAGTATAAAGTCATTTTCGAAAATGACCGTGTAAGAGTTATCGATTACAAAGACAAACCTGGCGAGAAGACAAAGCTGCATCATCACCCGGACGCTGTGCTCTGTATGCTGAGTGCTTTCAAGAGGAAACTTACTTTCGATAATGGTAAGTCTGTAGTTGTGGATATTAAGGGAGGAGAAGTCGTCTGGAACGATGAACAATCACATATCGGAGAAAACATCGGAGAGACAAACACTCATGTCTTATTCGTTGAACTAAAACAACCCCGTCCGCAATGAGCACACAGCACAACATAACATCACGTATTTCGAAAAGTCTGAACGAATTGCTTCAGCATTTTCCGGGGGGTGGGTGCGGGCACCTGAGATTGAACCGTCCTTTTGGAGTCGTTTTGATGCTGACTTCCGGTTAGCCCATATTAGGGGAGTGGTTATACGACTGATACTGATTTTCTTGGAGATTCCAGTTACAATCTACACGCTAAACCATCAACTGATCTACGATTTACTTGGAGAGAGTAGGGGAAGTCTAGGTACGCGGAAGCAATTGACAGCTGACTTGGCTGTTAGGTACGACGGCGCCAAAATTAGAACAGCTTTCGGACTTGCTGAAATGGTTCAGATAACGTTGATTGTGGCCGAAGATGTCCCTGAAAGAGTCGGGGCGGATCTTATCGTCGATTGGCTGCTCAAGAAACTTAACACGAAGGAAAACCAAGTAACCAAATTAGAAATTGACAAAGTTGCCGTGGCACTTGACGAAGGCGCGATCAAGAGAGCCGTGTTGGAGAGTATCAAGAAGATAAGCCAGTAAAGCCCGTCCGGTCGCTTTGGAGCTTGGGTCATCTAGGATCAGTCGCTACGCAGTAGATCGCAAGGTGGTTTTGAATGCTCGTGGTTTGAAGCAAGTGTTGACTCGCCAAGTCTCTTGAATCTTGAAACTTCTTGAATCCACTTTGAGTGCTGTCACGGACTTATCTAGGCAGACCACTCGCGAAACGAGTGCAGTATCTTTCTGTTTCGAGTAACGCCATGTCGTTCACTTCAAGTGCCTTTAGCAAACCGTTTGGCAGTAATCGAAGAATAGGATCACCTGGGAGAAAAGACTACTATAGCAGGTTTCCATAACTTGCGGATTGTCCGGTGTAAGACATTTCTGAACAATACTCTGACTTCATGCAAAATGGTTAGTACTTACCGAGAGCAAGAAGTAAGGTGCAGGAATTCTCAAGAAGCGACTTTGGTAACTTACCGTCGGCTGGTTTGGGGTGTTAACTGTCGTCGGCTAGCTGGATTTGGTTAGTTTGGGAGGTTCTCGACGATCATTGTGGGCGTATGTTTGGATGGTGGGCGGGCTGGGCATCTGGTGAAGTAATCAGTGCCACAAATCCGCATGTACCGCATATGTACATATCAACAAGATACGTAGTTGTGTAGTCAGGTGAACCAAGATCACGACGATTGTCAACTGGGAGGTGAATCTTCCCCTTGCTGTTCATCCAAGATTGTTTCGGTTTACAAGCGGGACATAACTGTGATGGAGACATTTGGTCCATGGTGGTCCTCTAGGCATCCAGCTGATATAAAAGACCGGTAAAGCGCTCCTTAAGTATTGAGGGAGCACTCAGGTGCGCTCTCTGACCGAACACAAAGCGTTCATCAACATGAAGAACGTGGTCGCTACAGCAACTCTCCATCAGAAACAGATTTCCTAAACCAATCCCCACGTGTGTTCGCAGTTGCAGTAGTTCTTGCCAAAATCGTGATTGCTGGCGCTACGATTGCTGTTCTTGAATTTGAAATTCTTGACCGTTGCAGGGTACTCATTGTAGAAGATCCAAGACCAAATTGGCCCGATAAGGGGTTGCGATATCTTCCAGCAACACCTCGCGTATGCTACCATCTCTATGCAAAGTTTACTTTGACCGGAGGATGCGGTCACACTGAATATCGGGAGGCCATTTTCGTAGCGCTTGGTCATCTTAACGTCCTCCATGGAATACTCTTTCTGCTCTTCGGGGTCGTAGAAGTTGAGCGTCTTTGAAATCATTTTTTCACCCCAGTCCATCGTACTCTCATGGGATATTGAATGTCTGAACATTGGGATACCGATGTGTGGCAGGAAGTATTGTAGGTAGGCTCCATTGTCCCATTGCACTGTGCCCCAATACCAGCATGGGGTTATCGAGGATATTCGCACCTTCTGGAAATACGACCTGCCCTTTACTGGGGTTTCGATGTCGCCTACTCGGATCCTTCCCGATGACGACAGTCCCCTGTATTTGAGCATCGAATACCCCATGTTTCCAACAAAATTCTTCCCGGTGGGCACTAGTTCCGCCATGGCGTCTTTCCATCTCTCCATTGACAGTTCGATTCCGACGTTGTCGGTGTCTATCTTCAGCCAGAAATTCGCGTTGCTTCCGCCGTAAGCATAGACCCCCCTTTCACTTTCCATTCTGATTCTTCCAGAGTGATCATCTCGCTCGGTTTCAGTCTTCCCGTGATCAAGGAGGAGAGGTTCATGCATTCTCTTGCCGTCATAATACCAAGAGGCCACCATCGATTCGAAAGCGGCGTGTCTCCCATTGATTTCGACTGGGATTGTTGGCTCCCAACAATAGTCGTTCACGCGGACCTTTCTGCAATTTCGGGTGCCCCAAAGGATCATGAGCTGTTTCGGGAATTCGGGAGCGTCAGGGTTCTCGAAAAAGTGAATCCACCACCACCAGTGCCACGTGCGGTTCTTGAGCATGTTGTCAGGATAGATTCTCCAGATGTCGTCGAAGATTTTATGCAGGGAGGTCTCCAAATCCAGACGGCCTCAGCTTGGATATGAAAAATTCGGCGGATTTATCGAGTATCAATGAATAGTATGTTCAGTAATGTCGAAATCATGTGAGAATTTGGTCAGTGAAAGACTAAGTGTTCCTCCTTGCGACTTCGCAAGACCTCACTAAGCAAGAGGTGGAGCGGACACCTAAGTTTGAACAGTCATTTCATGCGTTATATTGTGTGTGCGCGCACCAGTACTACCACACACACCTGTCGGTAAACTCGCTTTCGTCGTGAACTTTCTAGTTGAAGCTACAGCTTCGGTCCGGCATCTCGAATGAGCGGTGCTGTAGCGCAATGCGGACCTCCCCCGCTTTTTATGAACTCACTCATATCGACTGTTATGACATCTACGCCCTCTCTTTCTAGCCTCTTCTGCGATTTACCAAATCCCTCAAGCATCATGACCTTTCCAGGTTCAAGGGCAAACGTATTGCAGGCGTAGTCCTTTGCTTCCTCCGCCTCCACTTCTATGATATTGATTCGCCGTCGTCTTAGGTATTCTAAGAAGTCGAACGGCACTCCGGCAGGGTAGACCATGGCGAGCCCCGAGTCAACATAGCCAAAGACGCAGTCCAAATGCGCGAATCCTCCCGCAGGCCAATCAATATTCTCAATCCAACCCGGTAGAGGCACTGTGACGATATCTTCGACGCCTACCGACCTGAGCACACTCGATACTTGGTCTATGCCCTCTTGATTCGTCCTGATGCTTTTGCCTATGCATACGTGAGTTGGGTCAAGCCAGATCACATTTCCTCCTTCGATGGTACCCTGACCATGTACGGTATACAAGATGGGACATCCCAATTCCATGACCCCCTTGGCCCACCAATATTCTGCCCCTCTGTCCCAGGGTAGTGAAGTGCGGTTTACTATTGCTCCTCCGTTAACAACGAAACCGTAGTCCCTCGTTCCCCAGATACCTTGCAGTTGAGCGTATAGACCTGCAACGCCTGGTGGGGCTTTCATGTCATGAACTACTATTCTCTCCTTTCTTAGAATCTCGACAAATCTATCGTGTTGCTTGCCAGCTTTCTCTGGGTAAATCTTCTTGGTTATGCCGTGCCATCGCAAGTTCTTCTTGGGGGCTATCTCAGGTCCAGGTCTCTGAACCAGTACTTCTCTGAGTTTTCCGATCTCGCTCTGCGCACCCCACTTCTTCCCCCAGATTAGGGCTAGCTCATCATCGTAACTAGAAGCGCATGGAAGCGCAGGTTTCGTTTTGTCCATTTCCATCAAAGCCTTCTTTTTGTTCATCCTCAAGCACCTCTGTTAGGTTGCGGCTAGGTCAGGATCATGCGCTAATAGATTTCTGCATAGGTTATTGAAAACGAACACAACAGAAAGCAATGGGATCGGACCTTCGGCATTCATCAGCGACGACTAGTGTTGCGAGAAACTACATGAAAGCTTGCGGGCGTACTAACCCAAGCAACGTTACGACTCATAATTGCCTGCTGTCATCGAAATGGCGCGCCGGCGTGGGTTGACCCCCCTCCCGATTCCAGTCTACGCCCTATCACGACAGACGAAGTTTCCGTAACAGAATTGCAAACCTAGAATCGGATCGCAACGGGTCCCACATAGGATCGACTTTAATGTCCCAAAGGAAGGGGTCCCTCGCCTCACAAGCCTTCTCCAAGAATTCGAAGGCCAGGTCGAAGTTGCCGAGGCAAGTGTGCCAATAGGCAAAGGCGACCGGTGACGTCCCTGGCGACAAACCCTCGGCTTCCGCGCCGCTAAACATTCCTTTCGCCTCCTCGATCCGACCGGCGTTAACGTACGCGCAAGCTAGCAAACCTTTGGTGAACCCAGGGGAGCCGGGAATATCTCCCACTTGGTCTTTCCATTTCGAAAACATTTTCAAAGCTTCCTCCGTCATCGATTTTTTCGTATAGGCGGAGGCAACCCATAACGAGGCAGCAGGGTAGTTGGGTTCTATTCGGAGGATCTGCTTCCATTGTTCTATCGCCTGGTCATACTCCCGCCTGTAGTACAGCACTTGACCAACCAGCAAAGCCGCACGTGGCGGAAGCGGGTCAAGCTCCTGTGCCTTCCTAGCTTCGTACAGGGCCTCGTCAAGTTTCCCCACGGAGCTAAGGAGGTAAGCGTACCTGGAATGAGCGAGAGCATAGCTGGGGCTGAGCGCGAGGGCTTTCCTAAACCTAACCTCCGCCTCTTCCCACCTTAACTGATTTAGCAGCCAGATTCCAAGCGAGGCATGTGCTTCTCCCAGGTCCGGTTTGAGGGTCAGCGCCTTGTCCAGGTTCTCCTTCGCCTTCGCAAAGCCCTCAGCATAACTGATGTATCTCCCCGAGAGCCACCAACAGCAATCCGCAAGCCCGACATAGGCCAGAGCGAAGTTAGAATCATTTTGAATGGCCCGCTCGAAGTATTCGGCGGCTGTCCGAGCACCCTGTTCGATTCCTTCGTTGTAGGAAGACCTGCCCTTCAAGTATAGGGTGAGAGCCTCAGTGTTCTTTGACGCCCTTCCCTCAAGCCGATGTCTTTCCTCCCCCAGCACTTTCACTTCCAAGACCTTCGCAACGCGTTCCGCGATGTCGCTTTGAATCGCGAATATGTCTTCAAGCTCTCGGTCGTAGTTCTGTGCCCAGAGATGCTTGTCGTCTCTTACGTCAATGAGCTGGACGGAGATTCTGACTTTGTTACCAGACTTTCGCACGCTTCCTTCAAGTATCGTACCAACCCGCAGGTCTCCACCAATATCGGCCAACTTCTTGCCAGGCTTCTTGTACTGCATGACCGATGTCCGCGATATGACGGAAAGCCCGCTTACGTTCGATATTGCGGAAATGAGCTCCTCCGTCATTCCGTCGGCGAAGTATTCATCGTTGGGGTCGGGGCTCATGTTTTGCAAAGGGAGCACTGCCACTCTGTGCTTATCTGGCGCTGACTCTGTTGAAGAAAATGCGGGAGGAATGAAACTCTTCGAACGCGTAGGGTCGGTTGGTTGTAAGTGCCCTCACTACTTCTTGAAAGCGCATCTGACCAGAATATTGGAACTGGTTGGTATAGAGCCTTTCGCCGTCCGCACAACTATGGCTTTCCCTCCAACGTTGAACCGTCGTCCGTCGTCGTTGGAAAGTGTGTGTGATATGGTGCGAGTATCAGGATTTGAACCGGGCAGTTTATACTACACACACCAGAAAAGCCGGTTTAACCGTCAATCCTTTTGGTGAGTTCAACCATTTTTGTTTTGCACCACCTTGCCTTCTGGCAACCCAGTCAGCATTCCCATCCTAACCGGGCTGATCCCGGACGGGGTTAAACCTGAAACAGTATTCCTCGTTGAGTTTGATCCCGAATCTCAATGGTTAGCGGTTGCGACAACGATGACCGCAGGTTACCTTCGTGAAGGGGGACGCGTATCATACCTCGCCCAGGTTAGGTCCCAAGAAGCCGTTAGGGAGAATCTGTTCGCCTTGGGCGTTGACATATCAGCAGCGTCTAGAGAGGGCCGTTTTACGTTGGACGACTACTATTCAGCAACGCTTACGGGGGGTAGACTCGATGGAGGAGGGCCTTCGATATTCGAACGGATCGATGGTGGAGTTCGTTTGCGTTCTCTGAAGGTTGCTGATCTAAGCGTTGAATTGCTCAAGGATATGAGGCAAGGCCCCGAATCTGGGGGCCTCTGGGAAAATTGGCCGCCGGGCGCTCTCACCGTGGTGGAGTCGATGTCGCAAATGCTTCGGTTCAATGAAGAGAAGCCTTTCCTGGAATGGTTGATCAGCAGAGAACACCAAGGAGCCCGTAGAGCCAAACGGATATACTTCGAGGGGCTTGTTCGTGATATTCATACGGAATCATTTTACAAGCGGTTGGAAAGTGACGTTGACGGAGTCATTGACCTGCGGGTTATGGAACGAAACGAGGAAGTGAAGAACCTCCTCCGCATCAGAAGCCTGAAAGGACAGCCGCATGATGCACGATGGCACGAGATCCAGATTAAACGAAACGGCGAAGCAGCACTCGTCACATAGATTTGCATACTAACTGGCCGCGGAGCACCACGAAAATACGATCATGAACCATTACTTGTCTAGAATCACTTCGTAGTTCTCCACGCGGGCAGCCGATCCCTCGACTCAGCAGATTCGGAAAACATGCTATCTTTCTCAATGAAGGTTTACACGGCGTCGGCTCTGCCAAAGGAAGGAATCAACGCGGCCGTGAACTCGGCGGGATCGTCACTAGCCGACCAGGTTACAACAAGTTACAACTGAGTCGCACCGACAGAGGCACACAAAGTTTCTCTTGCATTTTCAGAATGAGTTGGATCATTTTTCGCTGGTTTTGAAAAACATCATATCTCGGGGCCGTCGTTGATATGATGGTTGAGTGAAGCGCATGGCGTCTGACCGCGTCATAGAGATGCCGCCTGAGTGGGGAGGAGTTATCCCTACACAAGTTTTCTTGGATGAGGGTAAACGGATCGTTGATGAAGCAGCGAAAGTGGAAGTGCCTTTGAGGCTGCTTGGCGGCGTTGCAATCCGGTACCACTGCATGGAGTACATGGAATTCGCGAAGAAACTTGGACGCCAGGTCGGCGAGGGAGAACAAGAGTACACCGATCTCGACTTGATTTGCTACATGAAGCACCGTGACAAAACAAAGAAACTCTTCGAAGCCTTGGGGTACTCAAGGAGAAAAACGACTCTATCAACCTCCGCCACTCAAAGGCAAATCTATTTTCATCCGAAAGGATGGTTTCACGTCGACGTGTTCTTCGACAAATTACTAGCCGCAAACCACCCCATCGATTTCAGAAAACGACTTGAACTCGACTCACCCACCGTCACACCCGCCGATCTCCTGCTTGAGAAGGCGCAAATTGTATTTCCCGGAGAGAAGGACGTGAAAGACACGATGCTGCTTCTGCGCGCCCACCAGATCGCGGAACAAGAGGAAGAGAATAAGGTAAACGGGAAATTCATCGCCCAGCTTCTCTCCTCCGACTGGGGATTCTGGTACACGCTTACAACTAACCTTCGTCGATTGAAAGAATACTCAACCACGCTCGAGGCTTTGTCCGCCGACGACAGGCAGGACCTGTCTTCGAAAGCAGACCGCCTCTTGAAAATGGTTGATGAGGAACCAAAGAGCACAGGCTGGAGAATGCGATCCGCCATTGGAACAAAGAAACAATGGTACAACCCCGTAGAGACCACCCAAACGGTCGGAGAATTTGGGTTGTGGAAACTAAAAGAAAAGACCGCGGACAACTGAGATACGAATCGGGACGCACGCCAACATGTAGATTTTCTCGTACAGTTTCTTGTGGTCTGAGCATGCCGACGTAACATTCGCGACCGCGAATAATCATAAGATAGAAATCGTAAGACATACGTTCGTTTTGTCATAGGAGACTGGTGCTTGTCTACGGTTATGGCTCCTCCATTCCTGAAGGAACTGGTTCCTAGCGGGTTCGAGTACGGTGCCAATCTTCTCGTTGAATTTGACTCCGACTCCGTCTGGTACGAAACGTCGCTCACAATCACAGCTGGCGCAACAAGGGCGGGGATAAAGACTGACTACCACAATTTCCAGCACACTCCCGACGACATCAGGAAAGCCCTAGCTCGACTAGGACTAGATGTGAAGAAGCTTGAAGATACCGACATGCTCTGGATCGTTGACAGCTACACGGTGCAAACGGGACTTGATACCTCCAAAGACCAGTCGGATGTTACTGAGCTTTCCGTGAAGTTGCCTGATTGGAGCATAGCGCTGGCGAAGGATCTCAAGACAGGCATTTCCGAGGCTATGAAGAGACGCCTGCATATTGACGATAACACGGGCATTCTGCTTCAGTATAACGAGGAGAAAGCGATCATAGATTTCTGGCGTACACGGTACATCCCCTATTCTAGAGCACGCGAATGTGTCGTCGTGCACTCAATCTTGAAAGACGTAGCTTCCCCCTCATTCTACAAGCAGTACGAATCACTTTGCGACGGCATAATTGATTTCAAGAGCGAAGAACGAGAGAACGAACTGCAACATTACGTGAGGATCAGAAGTCTTCGCGGTAGGGGGTGCGATTCGCGGTGGAGGACGCTCCGGTTGTCGGATAACGGGGAAGTCACGCTAGTCGAATAGAAAACTCAGGCTCTTCTGCGTGCGCACTATAGATTCTACGAAACTAGCTGGTTCAAATTACGACTCCCGGACGGGGGAGACACGCAAAACGCATTAGCGCCCGTACGAGTTTATCCAAAGAATTCCTTTGGAGTCACCGCGACCTCGTATGTGTTTGGAACGAACGGCAGTTTCAGCTTCGACACTTCAGCATAGAAAACTCTGCCAGCTTCGTTAAGCCTCTCATAATTGTCAACATGATATATGTAGAGCAGAGTACTTGACTGAGGAAAGTATGGGCCATCCACCTTTCCTCCCACCGCCTTTTCAATTTTGGAGTGGATCTCGTTCATCTTCGCCAGATCTTTCTGAAGGTCCTCTCCTTCGTAGTCTAATCGGACGAGAATTATCAAATCTTCTCTATGCTCCGTACGTCACTGTTTTGTTTGCTTGGCGTAGTCGATCATGCCTTGAAAGTCGACGACGACAACAGGCTCGTTGCCTACTACCCATGCGTCGTGACCTGATGGAAGGAGTGATATGTCCCCTGCCTTGCAGTCACGTTCAGTACCATCATCCATTACGATGTGTAGGACGCCGGATACGTGGTATTGAAAGTGGGGCGCTTCACAGCTCTTGGTTTTGGCTATGGGTTTCACGGAGGTTGACCATTTCCAGCCTGGTTGGAAGACTCCGCGTCCAACAACTGCGCCGCCAATTTTCACAAGTCAAGCTTGCCCTTCTCGAAGTTTCTAACTTCATCAGGAGCATTTAGACTCTTGACTTCCATCTTCGCCAAATCGATCACTAGACATAGCAGAACATCCGCGTATATAGTACTTTAACGGCACCAAGATCAGCCATTTATCGAGTTTCAATTTCGAGTGGAGAAGGAGCATTACCTGGCGTTTGAGAGGAGTACCGCAAAAACGACCTCCGCGTGAGTCAAACCGGTCTCTCTAGATATTGAAACATACGTTCACATCTCAATAGGCATACATTGTGTCTATGCGATTCACGTGCCGGATTAGACGGGTAGGGCGGATCGGTGATTACAGTGAGATTCATTCAAATTCTCCGGGAGGTCCCCCGGGCAATCAGAGGATAGGTGCGGTTGGAGCATGTGCGAACAATGCGAGAAAGTCGACGAAGTTCTAACTGAATTAACCGGTGTAAAAGTAGCGGGCGTGATAATGAGACGTGTAGAACCTAGGGTTCATCCCCTGAATGCCGAAGAGTTCTCAACTACACCCATTGCCGTGACGGCCTAATCCATTTTCACTTATACCCCGGACGTCTTCATTGTTTGTCTCGCTAAAGACGAGTAGATTCTGACTCCGCTAAGTTAGGTGTATTTGATTTCATTCGTGATGGCCTCTGAATTTTTCTGACCTTTGAGATCTCGACCTATGAATGAGGCTTTGCCTTGAGGTGCTTTCCAAGTGAGCCGCGAGCTCTGATAGATGATTGTAGTTCTCCAGCTGGCCATCAAGAAGCACTGAAGGGAGGTAAGTGTTAGAGATGGTATACGTTGGTGTGAACCCCAACCTCTGAATCCACTTCGGAGACCGACTAATGTTCGGCTTGACTAAGCCTCTCCAGAGACTGGTAGGCCCTTAGCGCATCTTTCTCATCTACTACAATAGCGATCTGCGGAGGCGGGCCATAAGTGGCCGCGCAATCTAGCATGTTCACATCGTTCATCGCGAGTTCCGTGGTAACGGCTGCGACATTTCCCGGTCTCCTGACTATTGCCTCGGAATGATAGACAATTATCTCCGCTAGGTTGCGAATGATCATTATGATGCTCTTCTTCGGAATGGTCGAAGTCAACTTGTCTAGATTTTTCGAATCCATTAGGAGCGTCACCGCCTCCGGTCCAGAGACGACACGAAGGGTTTCGCCTCTTGCATAGTCAATCTCACCTGCAAATCTAGCGAATGCCAACGGTGCCTCCGAATCATTCCGTATAGCTACGTTCACCATCTTGTTCTTCATCGACAGTTTCGTTATCATCCTTCCGATGGCCATCCTTTTCTCGGAAGTCTCTTTGATAGGGTATCGTCTGATCGCGCTCACGATTGCTTCGAAGGTCGTCGCGCCGCCTGTCTCGACTTGAATGTATCTTGCCAAGGCCCGTATGTTGATGAGCCCTCGTGCCATTCCATATTTTATTACTCCGTCCGTTTCGATGATTTGCCTAACTATCTCGCTGGAAGTTCGCGTCGAATTCGCCATGTTTACGTCAATAGTGCTAGATTTGACGTGAATGTGCCATAAGCCTTTTCCTCGCCGAGTTTCATCGGCAGACACATGACAGCCAGTGGGAATCCTAGCGATATCTGGCAGTGGCCGCAGCCGAGCGTACAGGGCGTATTAGAAGAATCAATGGAAATGTTACCAGAACATGCAAAGCTCGAAATAGTCGATGCGTCAGGGCTCTCGTTCTTCAATCAGGGTTTGCCTAACTATTGGATTGTCCCAACCAACATTGATTTATGGAATATCGTGAAGAAGAATGGTTTCTACGCTTTTCGTAGGAGATCTTCACGGGATAAGTTTGCTGCTGGTGATAGGCTAGTTTTCTACCTAACACGGTCGAAGCCTCCGGTGTTCGTTGGAGCCGCCGAGGTTACTTCCGCTTGCGAACTTGCTCCGGTTCCGTTTTGGCCCAATCGTCCTTGGCGATTTACTCTTAAAATGCTGAAGATGGGTGCAGCAGATGTTCGTTCACTCATTGGCAAATTGTCCTTCGTAGAGAACAAGGAAGATTGGGGTTTCTATTTCTGTGGATCATTAGCCAATTTCAACCGGCCTATTAGTGAAGTAGATTATCAGGTTATTTTTGATGAGTTAGCATTGGACCCAGAATTGACCTGGCGTCGAAATGAGTTCTCTAAGAAACGGGTCCTCGAAAACAACTATGCGGGTTATGAAGTTGGATATTGACGTCGCCGTTAGAGGCAATGAGTTGAGCGGCATGGAGAAGCATTGGGATGTTTTGGTGGTAGGTGCTGGAATAATCGGTCTTTCAACGGCCTACCATATCAAGAAAGATAATTCTGATCTGTCGGTATTAATGGTCGATCGTAACGCTGCGGCGGCACAGGCAGACACCCGGAAGACTATGGGGGGAATCCGCGACACATTCAGCTCGGAAACCAATAGGCTCCTTGCGAAGAGCTCGATCGAATTTTATCAGCACGTCCAAAACGAACTCCACTTCAACCTTAACCTACAACTGATCGGCTATCTCTGGCTACTAACCGAAAGAGAGTTCAAAACATTCGAACCACTTGAGACTGAAATGCGGAAACAGGGAGTTCGATTACGGACCTACGACCGCAAAGACCTCGCATCTCTGATACCTGAACTCGTGTTGGACCCTAAGACGAAACAGAGCAACCTCATCGGAATCGAAAACATCTACAAGGCTCTTCAAGGATTGGACTGCGGAATAGTCTCACCTGAACTGATCGCTAAATTTTATGAGGAAGAATTCAAAAAGCAGGGAGGCGAACTGCAATTCAACACGGAAGTCAAATCACTCTGTCTAGAAGCCAAGAATAAACTTGACCTTCCCGGCGAACCACACATCTGGCAGGAGAAAGTTTTCAGTGGCGTAAAGACAAGCCGAAGATTCATCAAAGCTGACACAATAATAGTCGCAACCGGAGCGCGAACCTCAACCCTCCTCGACCCTATAGGCATCGATTGTCTCATCAAGCCCAAGAAGAGACAAGTATTCCAGATCAAGAGCCCCGCCGCTGAAAAGCTCATAAATACCAAAGGGTTCAACGAGTCGAACACAATCCCATTCACAATTCTACCGAAAAGCGGTGTCTGCCTGCGCCCTATACGCGGCGAGAAGAGTTTCTGGGTCACGGCCGAGGATGATCTTGGTCGAGGATTAGGCTATGAAGAAGAACCGATGCCCGAGGAATCATATTTCACCTATGGCATCTACCCAATCCTTACCGAGTACTTCCCATACTTTGCAAACATACACCCCGCGAACTCTTGGGCCGGGTTTTATGACGTTAACTCGATCGACTCCCAACCGATCATCGACAGAGTACACAATTGCATTCTAGTAGTGGGTACGAGTGGAAGCGGAATAATCAAAGCGGATGCGGTCGGGAGAATGGCCGCTGCCATATTCAAAGGAAACGATGAAGCTACACTTTACGGGGGCCGACGAATCTCAACCAGACTGCTCAGGCTAACAAACAGATCGGTTACAAAGGAAGAATTGGTCGTCTGATCAACCATCAGTGCGAAACTAAACCAGGAATTTAACATTCCATCCAAGGGAATGAGACCACCGACATCATGTGCAGAGAGGAAAGCAGATCAACCAACTGACTATCGATGCTAACCGGTCTTCAATACCTTTGCATATAGAAGAAGATTTGAACCGTCGTCGTTCGTTTGAAAAGTGTGATGCGATGAGAAAGGGGTAAGATGGCGGGCGAGCTCAAAGCATGGTATGAGCTCGCTCGTTTGCGGTTTAGATGTCCACAAGGATAGCGTGTTCGC
>Ga0326727_10000718_pt1 | contig 133532 bp, 98 predicted proteins | sample MB2enrmetagenome_FD_207643 | JGI IMG/M metagenome (GOLD analysis project Ga0326727, IMG submission 207643) | Lab enriched peat soil microbial communities from McLean, Ithaca, NY, United States - MB29MY | ecosystem: Environmental > Terrestrial > Soil > Wetlands > Peat | place: USA: New York... | reverse complement strand
CGCGAGAGTCGTCGAGGCTTGCGAAGATTCTGGCCGTTAGAAGTACAACGAAAAGAATATTCACCGCAGAGACGCAGAGGAAAACAAAGTCAAGGTCAAAACCAGAGAGCGCGGAGGTGGCGGAGGACGCGGAGGGGTATAGGCCCGGGTGTCAGCGTTGCAGCGGCATTGGTTCGTGATTCCGCCGAATCCAGGAAGTTAGACGGAGCTACCGCGAAGCCAAAGCGGGGGCGGGCGCAAACCACTGGGATCGCTCGCATCTAGCAGATGCGCTATGGTAGAGTATCTTCCAGAGCATATGACCGTGGGGCGTTCAGCACGGCCATCTGAGGAGAGGTGAAACATGCGGTGGCCTCGACGGCGCCAGTCGAAGGAAGAGGAACTCGACGATGAGATTCTGGCGCATCTTGCCATTGAGGTAAAGCAGAGGGTCGACGCCGGTGAGACACCGGAACAGGCGGAGCGTTCCGCCCGGCGGGAATTCGGGAACGTGGCACTGGTAAAGGAAGTTACGCGCAGCGTGTGGGGATACGGCCAACTGGAAGCCTTCGCCCAGGATCTGAAATATGCAGGCAAGGCAATGCGCAGGACGCCCGGGTTTACCGCGGTCGCCATCCTGATTCTGGCTCTCGGCATCGGCGCCAACACCGTGATTTTCAGCATGGTGGACGCGGCGATGCTCCGGCCGCTCCCGTTTCCCGAATCGGATCGGCTGGTACGGATCTGGTCCACGAATAACGGAACGTCCGTGGGCGGACCTTCCGCCATGGACATGCGGGACTTTGCCGCCGCGGCCCGCAGTTTCGAGGGAATGATCGTGTATGACCACTGGCGAAAGAATGTCAGCGGCATTTTGGGCTCCAATGAGGCCGAAGAGACGGTTATCGGCCTGGTGCCCGGAAGGTACTTTGAGCTGCTGCGAATCCGCCCCATTCTGGGCCGGGTCTTCTCCGAAGCGGAGAGCGTCTACGGCAGACACTACGTCGCGATGGTCAGCCGCCGCTTTTGGCAAACCCGTTTTGCGGCCGATCCGGGAATCCTCGGCAGGACACTGAGGATCAACGGTGAGACGTATTCGATCGTAGGGGTTGTTCCAGATGCAGTTCCCGGCTGGATGGACCAGACCACTGCTCCCATCTGTGTTTGGACGCCGTTTGCTTTCGAGGACATGTGGTCCGAAGCGGGGCGAGGCGGGCGGGGCTACTCCTCGCTTGGGCGTTTGAAGCCCGGCGTCTCCTACGGGCAGGCTCGCACGGAACTGGCCACACTGGCTGCCCGATTGGCGCAGGCGCACCCCATCGACAGGGGAATCGGCGCCGCGATTGAACCTCTGGCGGATACGAGGGCGGGTTCCGTTGGCCCGATTCTCCTGATGTTGAGCGGCGCGGTGGGAATGGTTTTGGCGATCGCGTGCGCGAACCTGGCGAGCCTGCTGCTGGCTCGCAACTCGGCTCGATCCCGCGAAATGGCGGTCCGCGCGGCGCTTGGGGCGGGAAGATCTAGGCTGCTGCGGCTGCTGTTCGTTGAAGCGCTGGTTCTCTCTCTTGCCGGAAGTCTTGCAGGCCTGGGGCTGGCTTCAGCGGCGGGGTTGGCGTTGACAAGGATGAATGGGTCCGGAATCCTGCCCTATACGGCCACGACCAACGCCCTGGGGCAGTTCTGGTCTGCCGCCCCCGAACCCCGGATATTAGTTTTTGCCCTGGGAATCTCGCTGATCACGGCGGTCTTGTTCGGTCTTGCGCCCGCGTTTACGGGCACACGCGTGTCGCTTGCAGACACGCTCAGAGAAGGAGGCCGAAGCGGCGGCGTGGCCCTGGGCAGGCAGCGTTTCCGACGCATGCTGGTGATCGCGGAGGTGGCGCTCTCCTTAATCCTGGTATTCGGAGCGGGTCTTCTGGCGCAAACGATGGCCCGCCTTCAGCGGCAGGACCCCGGATTTCGCCCGGATCACTTGCTGATCGCGCATGTCTATATTCCCCCCGCGCGTTACCCCGATTCGGACGCGATCGCGCGGTTTTGCGAGTCGTTCGGCGAGCGGGTGCGGGCCCTACCCGGTGTGGTGGATGCAAGCGTCACGACGGGATATCCGCCGGCGATCGATTGGCAGCAGATGTTCACGATTCCCGGCCTGCCCTTCCCGCGAGCGGCGGACGTGCCGGTGACTCGATTTGCGGCGGTGGATGAGCGCTATCTCGGGACACTGGGTTTTCCGCTGCTGAACGGCCGCGATTTTGCGGAAACGGATACTTCCACGAGTCAACCGGTTGCCATTGTGAACCAAGTGTTTGTGCAGCGCTATTTCGCGAATCGGGACCCAGTGGGGCGCCAGATTAGACCGGGACCGCCGCCGGGAGGTCCGGCGGTTCCGTTACAGGACTTCGGCTCAAGCTCCGGCAATATCACGATTGTGGGGGTGGTGCGGAATTTCATGAATCGTGGCATGGCGCTGCCGCCGGAGCCGCAGATCTTCACTCTGTTCCGGCAACTGCCCGGATTGAATTTCGGGTTCAAGGATATCGTGGTCCGGACCGCGACCGATCCCCAGAGCATCGTACCCGCAGTGGCGCGAGAGTTGAAACTGCTGGATGCGGACATTCCACTGGGCGAAGTCCGGAGCATGGAGACGCACATGAGCGGCCAGACCGCGGACACGCGATTCACCACCGTTCTGTTGGGTCTCTTTGCGGGGCTGGGAACGATTCTCGCGGCGATTGGCGCATACGGCGTGGTGGCGTACCTGGTAGCGCAGCGGACCCAGGAAATTGGCGTAAGGCTGGCTCTCGGCGCCAGCTCGGCGGACATTGTCTGGCTGGTCTCGCGAAATGGAGTTTTCATGGGGCTGGCCGGAGTGATGCTCGGCCTTGCCGGCGCACTGGTGGGGCGCGTGTTCCTGGCCCGCTTTCTATTTGGAGTCTCGGCGTCCGATCCGCTGACGCTAGCGGGCGCGGCTATTTTTCTGCTTCTGGTTGTGGTTGCAGCGAGCGTGATTCCGGCGAGGCGCGCTATAGGAATCGATCCCGTCCAGGCTCTTCGTAGCGAATAATCGGCCCGTCCCACGGTAAGCGCGCCGATCGACAGGGACACCCTCGACGTTCATCGCGGCGGGTTTCGGTTGCATGCGACTCGTCACTCTTGGGGGCGATACTGTAAAGCCTGTTTCTATCGTCTCTTACTCGTTCGGTTGCGTCGTGCGGGCCAGGCTCAGGGCGGCAGCGTCGAGCGCCGGTTTGCGCGGGCGCGGATTTGAGGCCATTCATGCGGGAGGCCGTTTTGCCCTGGGGAGTGCGGGGGCCGGTGGATTTTTGTGCGTTGAGGCGATTGGCCTCGATTTGTTTTTCGGATGCCATAGGACTGGAGGATAGCGCGGGGGCAAGCGGTGGCTGGTGGGGGCGGGCAGTAAGTGGGTGAAAGGATTGAGCTGGCGTGGGTGAAAATAGTTGTAACTGCGCGGAATGCGCAACTACCAACTAGCCAAGGCTTCGGCCTTGATATCCCTGCGGGATATGGGGGTCGAGGGAGTCAGGAGTCAGGAGCCAGAATGGCGGCAACGTAGGCGTTCAGGAGTCGGCTGACTTCTTCCAGTCGGCCTCAGGGTTGCCGCCTGAAACCGTCATAACGGGAACAAAATTCTCGGTGGGCCCCTATAACGGGAAATACAGTTCACCGCAGAGCATCGATCCGGCGTGGCCTGTTTGGCGAAATGTCTGGCGATTGCGTTGCCCCGGCAGGTCGACTTAGGGCATTATGAAGTAGCTTGTCTCCTAGTGCACCAGAGTCCCGCCTGCGGCCGGTTTGTCCGGCAGATCTTGTGGATGCGGAGTTCGGCCCGCAGAGTTGCGCCGGGCGCTTGCTCGAAACCGCCTTGCGCCCGGCGGGATATGACTCCGGCGCCGCGCTTGCACTTCTGGCGGCCGCCAGAGGCACCTCAGGCGAGCCATGGCCGGAACGCAGGCTGGCGGTACTGCTTCTGGAGAATCAGTTGCTACGCCTGGCGCCCGATGCCGTGAGTGAGATCGAGGCTGTGCTGGGCGCAATCGGCGCGCCCTGTGGACCGGAGATCCTCCGCCGCCTCGCGCGGCTGAACCGCGTGCACACCGCCATCCGCAACCCGGAGAGCGACCGGGTGGCGTGGAAATACTTCTTTCGCGCGGCGCGTGACGTGTCGAAACTGACGCTGGCGCGCTACGTCTTCAGTCCCGAGGAAGTTGTGACAGAGGTCCGCCGCCACCTGGCTATCAGTCGCGGGGTTGAATGCACCGCGTCGCGGCTGAAAGATATGAGACGCCAATCGGCAGGCGTGCCGGATTACGAATCCGCCATACTCGAACGCCTGTGCAGCGGACGGGACATCTATTGGGTCTCCGAGAGGTGTGCGTCGGAAAGCAACGGACTCGTGGAATTTCCCCTGACCAGCGCGGTGGTGGTGGTGAAGCCTCCCGGCAGCGACTACGAGATCGAATTCAAGCGCGCCGGGACGCGCCGGGAGCGGTTGCTTGAGGTCATCACCGAGCGGGACGGGCGGGAAGCCCCCGTGAGCCATCGTCTGTTCGGAGGCTCGCTAGGCTGGCTCGGCGAGCGGGAGGGCGCAGCCGCGGCGCTATTCTCCCGGATCTATCGCCTGGTGCATGGCAGCGAGTGCCCCTGTTCCCGTACCGTGATGAATTCCTCGATCGTGACGGTGCCCACCGCCGATGGTGAGGTCCACATCCTCGACTACCTGAACCATGCATCTTCCGAGACGCGCCAGGCGATGCGGGCATGCGTCGAGACGTTCCCGCGGGACACCGGCGTGCGGCGCGCGTCTTACGATGGCGACCGCGGCCTGACCCTGCAGTTTATCGCACAAGCGCTGCCGCAACAGGCTGTCATCGTCGGCAGCAGCGCTTTCCGCCTGGACCGCATCGCACTGTATCTTTCAAGCGACGGGCCGGAGCACTATTTTCGCTTGGGCCTTGGCCGCGGATATACCATCGCGGACGCTCGCTGGCTGGCGGATTCGGTTCTGGAAGAGATTTTAGGCGAAGTCGAGATTCCGGGTGAACCCTATGGGGACTACGCGCAATACGTCCGGGACGCGTTCGCCGTGCCGGCAAACCGGCAGCGCGCCAACATCCACTATGTTTCTGTCATGCGGCAGATGGGCAAGTGCTGGGGCACGCTGCTGGCGGTGCGCGGCTTCTCCGATGGCGAGTCGTTCGTAGAGCGTAATGTCGGACTGAAAAGTGTGTGGCAGGACGGCCGGCAGGTGCGGATCATTTTCATGGACCACGACGATCTGACGATGGCCGGGAGCCGCTATCGTTACCTGTGGCCCATTCGCGAGCTAGCCGGCATGCAGCGCGACCAGGTCCACATACTGGGCGGAGCCTTCGGCGAAGATGCGGTGCCCGGCGGTGTTGGCGCATTACAGAGGATCTATCGGGTGAGCGCCGAGGTTGCCGAATGCGGGCTGATCGGACTGGAAAAGGAGGTGGCCGCCGCGTATCGCAAGACGCAGATGGAACTCGATACGAACGCGGAGCTGCAGGCGTTGTTCTATCCGCAATTTATCGAGCGGCATCGCGATCTCGACCGGCCGATCGCCAGGTTCCTGTCAGGCGACCCGTCACAGCGGGACGACTGGAGAGCGGAAACCCGGGAATACCTGCGCGGCCGCGGGTACGATGACGAGCTGATCGCCCAGTCGGTGGAAGCCATCGAGAGGTATCGGGGCTTCCTGGAGCGGATGCGATTCCTCTACTCCAGGTAGCGCTGCTTCAGCGACCGCAAATGGACCGCGCAAACGAACTCTCCCGAGATGCGATTCCTCTATTCCAGGTAGCGCTGCTTCAGCCGCTGGTACAGGCAATCGGGAGGGTAGATGCCATTCTTGTCGCGACCGTCGCGGCGCCATAACTCGTTCCACAGATGAATCGCCCGCGTCGATTCGCCGATGCGCGTTTCGCAGGAGGCGTCGAGCATTGTCTCCCACTGGCTGAAATGAATGGGGCAGAACACCTCCGGCGGCTGCACATAAGCTTCGAGCGCGCATGCCTCGATGGCCTTGCGGGCAAGGCCCGGACCGCACTGGCTCCATTTCAGTTCGCCGGGGTCCATCCCCTGACAGGCGTCCCAGGCGTATTGCATGACGGCGCTGCCGGCCGGAACCTTGATCGCGCCGACATTGACCAATTGCCGGCCGTTGATGCCCTCGCTCGAGAAAACGTATTCGCCGGGAAAATCGAACGGCTTCAGACAGACCATGTCGGCGTCGACCCACCAGCCTCCCTGCTCGAGAAGCAGTTTGTAGCGGAAGAAGTTCGCGAACCCCGCGTAAGACTGCTGCTCCTTATATTGGAAGATCCGGCTGGCGGGCAAAACGCGGTTGCCATCGAGGATCGCGGTTCCCGGCGGCACGCCTTCAATCTCCTCGTAGGCATAGAGGTGGAACGGATGTCCGTGGCGCAGGAAAGACGAGATGCACAGCCGCTCCATCGCGGACAGCCGGGCTCCGATCCAGAGGCTCTGAATGACTTCCGCCATCAGTTGGGCCGCGGGCCGACCTGCATGGTGGCATACGGCAAATAGTCGAGGCCTCGGGAGGGTGCGCTCATCAACACCCGGTAGGAGCCCGGCTCAGGCACGGTGAAGTCGACGAAGTACACTCCGTCGCCGCCGTGAGAGGCGACCGCGCGGCGCTGCCAGGCCGGCCCGGCTGCCAGAATCCAGACGTCCTGCGCGGCGTTATCCGGTTGTCCGGTCTCCGCGAGCGTGAGGCGAAACGCGATGCGCGTGGTTTCACCGGCGGAAACTGTCGGCGGGACGCGAGACTCGACGTTCAACTTGGGCGGTCTGACGATCTTCGAGGATGGGTCGGGCGTCACCGTCAGGTCGAAACATGCAACGACGCGCGGCTGGTCGACGAACACCGCGAGATCGTAAGCGCCCGCGGCGGGGAGTTTCGCGGTGGTCTCATAAACTCCGGGCGCCCGCTCGCGAAGGTTGCGGTCCACGGAGAGCACGGCCCGCGGTTCGCGGCCATAGTTGCTGAAATTGCCCATGGGCGCGGCCATCCCCTCCATATAGAAATAGACCGACTTGTCGCGCGGATTGGCCACCAGTACGCCGTTCTCTCCGGACGCCTGCACGATGCTATCGGCGGGAGTGGGCAGCGACATGTCGCCCGGAGCATGGCGTCCGCCGGAGAAATCTGCGACGGCCAATTCCGCCCCCGGCGTGCCCACCGATTCGAGCGCGATCATGAGCACGGCATCGCTCCCGCGATGCCGGATATGCGCCTGTTTATTGGTGAAGGAAATGCGATCCGGCCCTTTGTCCAGTTTGCCTTGCTGTACGATTCGATTGGACGAGGCATCCACGATATAGACCAGGTCGTTGGTGGGGTTGACCGCGAGCGCGAACCGTCCGCCGGGCGCGAAGCGGATCTGCCCCAGCCCGGGCGCGGTGTCCATGCGCGCCAGAACTTTGCGGTCCGCCGCGTCGATCGCCACGATCCTGCCATCGCCCTCGTTGGAAACGTACACCGCTTTGGCCAGATCGGAATACGCCAGCCAGGTGGGCTGCGCGCCGGTCTCCACGTCCTGAATCTTCGCCAGCTTCCGAACGTCGATCACCGAGACCGTGCCGCTTTCCGGGTTGCTGACGAACGCAAACGAGCTGTCCTCGGTGAAAGCGATGTGGTGGTAGCCGCGCCCGGCCGGAATGCGCGCAATCGGTTTCATATCGGCCGCGTTGAACACCGCGACGCCGGACTCCTGGTCACCGGCGCCGTAAGCGACCCAGAGATACGCCTCATCGGGTTGGAGCGCTACCCTGCCTGCCCGCTGGAGGGCGCCGGCGCTGGCCACCACTTTCCAAACGGCGGTATCGACCGCGACCACTTCGCCGGCGGATGGAACGGAGACAAAAAGGAGCTTGCCATCCGCCGTGAGCGCCCAATCCTCGCCGGGACCGTCGAGCGGGACGATGGCGAGCAAGCGGGTGTCGCCATACCCGAAGCGCGGGTCGACGACCGTGAGCGTGGCGTCCTGATTCAGCATGACGACGTAGAAGGACGTCAGGTCAATCTCGGTCCGGCTGAACATGCTGCCTTCAGCGAAGCGTTTCACCTTGCCGGCGCACTGCTCGGGGGTGGTCTTGGTGTCATCAAGGCGACGGTCGATCCAGGCGGCGGGAGAGCTGCCGGAAGCTGGAGATCCCGTGGCGCTGTCGTTGATGCGCAGGCGAACCAACACGTCCTCAAACTCCCGCAAGTCCGACGACGGCTTGGATGGATTCAAGCGGTCGATGCTGACTTGCAGGGCGGTTCCGTTTTCCTGGACGGACTGGGGGAACGCGGAAGAGTTGGCCGGCTGCTGCGCGCTCGCGGCCAGACAGAACAACACCAGCGCGACCGCGGCGCGACTCGACGTGGATTCGGGTGGACCGCCCGAGCGCGAGCGGTCCCGCCAGTTGGCGAAAAGGCCTGGGATCACTGTCGCGGTTTTGCCTCCCCGGCGGCCGGATTTTCCCGTTTCGGTTCGGGCTTGAAGCGATCGACGGGCTCCATCGTATGAGTCAGCATCGGGGTCGGCGACTGGCGCAGTTCAAGGATCGGACACATCTGCGCCGTCGCTGTGGCCATGCCGCCCTGGGGAGACTTGACGTTCACCGAGGCCGGAAGCGTCGTGATGGCGGCGTTTTGGAAGCTCCATTGACCGCTCATCGGATCCACCGGCACGGTGGTCGCCGGGATGCCTGGGCCGGTGATGGTTACATTCGCCGCCATGTGATGATTGGCCGGGTTGACAGTATTCACGCCGGCGACGGTAAACGGAGTGGAAGCCGGAGGAGCGCAGAACGTAGTCAGGGTCACATTGTCCTGGCCCGGCGCGCCGACCCTTACGATGCCCCACATGCCATTCAGGAAGTCCGTGCCCATGAACGTGCGGAACAGGTAATCTCCCTTCACGGCGTTCACGCCTCCGGCGGACTTCAGAACCACGTCGAAAGAGGCGTTCGGCCCGAACGTGTCGCGCGATCCCGTCCCCTGGGACAGCGGGTTATTGTCGACGATCTGCGTAGAGCCCTTGGAGTACGGCTCTTCCTGCCAGGCGTGCCCGTGCAATTCGAAGACCTGCTCGTTGAGCCCGGCCGGATGCACCATCCGGAGCCGCAGCGGCTTGCCAGCCTCCGCCGGAACCACGGGCGTCTGCGGGTCGGCCATCACGAGCGTATTCGAGAGAGCCCGCGCCACACCTTTGGGCGAAAGCGCGGGGTCGTTGACGAGGTAATTGGGATTGACGTAACGGTAGGGCAACGGTTCAGTCCGATAGTTCAGCCCTCGGGAGAAGCCGCCCGGCGCCGGCTGGGTGGGCGGGGCGCTGCCGTTGGCATTCGCCTTGGTGGTGTCGCTGGTTCGCAGCGCTGCCAGATCGTCTTGCACCACAATCACGGCTTCGCGGAAGGATGTCTTGTCGGCTTTGGTGACGGTGGCCATGGCACGCGAGTTGTCGTCGGGAGTCCAGGTTGAACCGGCCGGTTCAATCACCAGAGCGCCGATCAGGCCGAAGTTATGCTGCATCAGCGGATCGGCCGGAGTCAGGCTGATTGCGCCGAATTCCATGGGGGTGTATTTGGGGGTACCGTTCTGGAGATCGACCTTGCCGGCATACCAGGTGTAAGTCCCGGTCGCTCCCGGGGAAAGCGTCTTGTCCGGATTGGACCCGATATTGACACCGTCGCTTTGGGTCACATCGAAGGACACCAGTTGCGCGTGCAGGCCGACCTGGAGCGACGTGTTCAGCGTAAAGTTCGACCACGGCGACTGCGCTGGGACACCCAGGTTCAGGGCCCTGTTCGGGAGGCCGTTGGTCAATTGGACGGTGATGCATTCGCCCGCCGCGGCGCGCAGCACCAGAGGCTCGCGCGGGGCGTTCGGCTTCAGCTTTCCGTTCACCAGGTCGCTGTTCAGCACGTAAATCAGCGCGTTCCAGTCGCCGATCTGGGATTGTCCGGGCTGCCCGGCAACCCCGCGCGAATTGTAGACCAGCGCTCCGTCCAGAACAGAGCGGGCGAAGACCGCCGTCACTTCGTAGGGACGCTGGGGCGCGTTCGCCGGGCACGTAGCGGGCGCCGTGACGGGAGGCGGAATCGGTTTGCTCGCCGGGAAGGCCTTAAGTTGGCTATCGGCTAATGGAACCAGGTCAGGCTGCTTGTCCTTGTATCCGCGGAGCAGGCCCCAGTTTCCGTATTGAATGCCGGCGGAGTCCGAGGTGGGGATGTACAGGTAGTCGGCGCGCTGCGAGGTGACCGGCAGGTGGAACAGGAGCTCGTAATGTTCGGAAAGGCCCATGCCCTGCGTGCTGCGGAACCCCGACGAATTGAGCGAGGGCTCGAATTGCCAGTTGAGACCATGGATGTGGAAGGCGTGCGGTCCCATATGCGCGCCCACCAGGTTGCGGACCTGGATGTTGTCGCCCTGATAGGCGCGCAGCAGCGGTGTATAGGGATCCGTCGACTCCGCGCCTGGTTGCGGCGGCGGGAACTTAAAACCGTTCGGGGCGGACGGATTGATCGGAGTATTGACCGCGGGCTGGACATTAAGCGCCGAATCCCCTCGCTGGATGGAGCGGAACACGTACCCCAGATCGGTTTGGTTGCCGCTGCCGGCATCGATGCGATACACCAGCGGTTCGTTGCTATAGTTCAGCGAGTAGGCGCCCTCCTGGAATTGATTGGTCACCAGGTGCGGCGTAGGCGGACCGCCTGGAACGACGGTGAGCGGACCGCTCGGAGGGTTGATCGCGTTGGTGGGATCGGCCCAGCCCCAAAAGCCGGGCGGGCTGGTTTTCGGCTCGATGTAGGGGGTGTACGGCACTGGCTTGCCGATGCTGGTGTTCAGATAGGCAAGCTGCCGGTCCTGGAATTCCAGCAGGAACTCGCGATAGCTCTTAGCCGGGTCGGACACCACGATGTTGGCCTGGAAGGTGGTGGGTCCGCCGTCGCGCAGCGGGTTGCCTTGCGGATCTTGCACCCGCGTGCCCAATTCGTTACCGTTCGTCGAGTCGTACCATTTCGAGCCAGCCGGTTCGATCACCAGGCCGGCGTACAACCCGACCTGCTGGTGCGTCGAGGGACCGAAGTGATCGTGGGTGAACACGGTCCGCAACGTCCGGTCTTGATCTACGGCGCAAGGCAGCGGCGCTTTGCCAGCCTGCAAAGGCTTCTTGCAGTCGTATATCGGATCGGCGTACCAGCGTTGGATGGTGGCCTGCGCACCGAGCCACTTTCCGGGGAAAATCTTGGCAAAGTAGGGGATCTCGGCGGCATGCAACTGCCTGCGGGTGACGCCGTCGGGCTCCACCAGGCCGCCGTTGGTATTGATGTTGGCGATGAGGTGCGTTACTTCTTCGGGGCTGAAAGTGCCATCCTCGTAGTTGTATCCGTTTCCGGCGCCGTCTGAGGCAGTCACGTCGAACTTCACCAGGTGAATGTGCTGCCCCAGGATGTCGGTCGGCGTGCGCACCTGAAAATCGTCCAGTTCGTAATAGTTGGGCACCAGGTTGGCGTGCCAGTACTCCACCACCTTCTCGGAGTTTGCGCGGAAGAACAGCGGCTCGGGACGGCGGTTATTATTCAAGTTGTCGGCTACATCGCCCCACAGCGAAATCATCCGCTGCTGCGGATAATGCCAGCCCTTCTTATTGAGCACGACATCCATCTCGATATTCGCCGCCTTGTAGCGAATGCACCCGGGTTCATGCTTCGAGCAGTCGGAGTTCGGTATCGCGGCGCCGAAGATATCGACCGCCGGGTCGGCGTAGGGAGCGCCCGGCTTGGCCGTCTGGCCGTTGAGGATGAAGTTAGCAGGCGCACCCTCGGGAGTGATGGAGGGATGCTTGCGGATGGCATGCGCCGCCATCGCGACTTTCTCTACGTCTGTGCCTTCCTCCGGCACCCGCACGGCCAGCAAGGAGTAGTTGTCCTTGGAGAAATCCCAGGCGTTGTGATGCTCGTAGAAGCACTTTGGGGAGTTGCTGGGGAAGTTGGCGGCGGTGCACGGGGCGCCGAATTCCTTCAGCGGCTGGCTGCGGGGAAGGCCGCCGTCGAGATACTGCTTTTGGCCGTTGACGACCTTCTGGACGCCATTGTCATCTTCATCGGGCGCGAAATCCAGCGGCGGGTGGGTCACGCGCTGCCCGGCGACACCCGGAACGAAGAAGGGATATCCCGGGTTCTTCTCTTTGATGGTTGTGGAGTCGAGGTCGGCCTTGCTCACGAGCGCCTTGTAGCCGACTGGCTTGGCCCCGGAAGGACCGGCGGGACAGGTGTTGCCGACGTATTGTACGTAGTCGGAGCCGCCAAACACGGGACAGATCCGGGTCCTCACCGGCATGGGGGCCATGGCAATCGTCGGCAGCGGGACCACGGCGGGAATCGGTGTGCCCTCGGCGATTTCGCCATCTGGCAGCGCGCGGTTCCAATCGGTGACCGGCTTGCCCTGCGCATCCAGCAGGGTGCCGGCCTCGAAGACGTCGTGAACTCGCCACAGGCTCCACATGCCTTGCGCGAAGTGCGGGTAGAAGTGGCAGTGGAAGATGGAATCGCCCACGGTCTGATTCAGATTGCCGGCGCCGAAGTAAGTCATGTCGAGCGAATAGGCGCCGCCCGGGCTGATCATCTGGCTGTCGCGGTAATCGCTGTCGTCGCTGTTGGGACTATGCAGCCACTGGTGGGCATGCTGATGGTGCACGTGGGTGATATTGGTTCCGGCATGGAGAATGCGGAACATGGTGTGGTCGCCCATGTAGCTGTGGTAGACATTGGATGGATCGTCGGGATAAAGGGCCTTGGTAGCCACTACGCCTGTGCTGGGGCTGCTGGCATTCGCTGGAATATCGACCACCATGGCGGGGTCGCTGACCGCCCAGGAACTCAGGAAGAACTCTTCGAACTTGCAGGTGTCGCACTGCTGCATCGGTCCGACCTTGATGCGGTTGGCCCACACTTCCGGCCCGATGGCGGCCATGCCGTAATTAATGGCGAAGAAGTCGCGCGCCGCTTCGAGAGCGAAGGAAGCGCCCTGCTGCGGGGTCACGGCTTGAAATGGTGGAAATGCCTGGGTGGCGACGAAATCGTCGTGGTAATGGATGACAAACTCCCGATACGGCTGGTAGCGGCCGGGGTAGGTCGGATTGGGAAGAAACGTCGGATCGGCGCTCCCGGGGAAATTGCCGGCGTTGGGTCCCGTGATAATGCCGGTCAGATCGCTGTAACGGATCTGCCCCTTACTGTCCAGCATGGCCAGCACGGGCTTGCCGGGGAAACGAGGATCGTTCGGCGGATAGGTCGCCTTGTAATTGACGATCGGGTGGAAGTCGGTAGTTTTCAGGAAGCCGCTCTGGGGTACGGGGTCGCCGGCGCGATCCACTTGGGTAACCTCGGTAGTTATCGCCGCAGGTCCCGTGCCGGTAGTCAGGATCCAGATCAAGTAGGTCTTGCCGTTGGCCGTAAAGGTCGCCTGCGTGCTCCCGTTCATTTTCGGAGTGAGTTTCATATTGGCCGCCAGCGCGTTGGCGCGCCAGGTGGCCAAGTCCAGGTCGGCGTGGGTGACCTGGCTGCGGTACCACTCGGCGCCGCGGGGTTGCACGGTTACTGCGCCGAAGAGCCCTTGGGAAAGCTGTCCGCCAAAGCCTCCGCTGAAGCCGACATCCGCGCCCGTGCTGTAAAGCAGGAAGGCGCCTTCGGTCTCGGCGCAGAACTGGTAAGTTGCGGAATCACCGGGGGCCACGAGGCTGTTAGGGTCCGCGCCCACCCAACTTCCGTCAGCCTGGAGGACCTTCAAATCCGTCCCCATTACGTGCACGCCGGCCAGCCGCGTGGCCGGTTGGGATAGGCCGGAAGTCGTGGAGTTCGAGTCCGGCGTAGTCTTGCTGTTGGCCGGGTTATAGGGCGTTGGCGGAGTCACCTGGCCGACCGACGGAACCGCCGCCAGAAGGTTTTGGAAGTGGATGTTCAGGCAATCGCCCAAATCCATTCGGAGGACCAGCGGGCGCGGCCGCTTGTCCGGGCGCAGCATCACGTTGCCCGCCGTCAGGGGCGACCCGGCTGGACCGTTGTTCGGGACCACATCCTCTTTCAGGGCGAAGATCATTCCGCCAGCCTGAAACGTTCCGAGGCGGTTATTGTAAAAAGCCTGATCGAGCGCCACCACGTCGGCGTTGATGGTCCTCTGGGCGTCGGCCGGCGTGACACCGGCAAGCAAACCGGCAAATGCCAGCAGGCCCCGTAACCGAAGGTTTCTACTCATAAACCCCTCCTTTGGCACGTCCAATTCCTGCCGGGTAGGTGGAACGGAAGTACTCTTTCTCACGTTTGCCGCCGAGCGGAGGGCACATATACGGCCGACTCGTTACGCACCCGCTACAGACTGCATCCCTCGGCAGAGCATTGGAACTGTAGGAGTAGTATAGATTAAGGACACGGAATGTCAATAAGGATTTGCCCTTTATTTGGAACGTCCTAGATAGAATCGCCGCAACGGTCTACACAACTGCCCACCGAACATTCGATCGATCTCCCGCTTTCCACCTGTAATTACCCGTTTGATTTGCGACGGCATTACGCCGATTACCCCCGATTACCAGCCTGGAAATCCCCAATATACCGAAAACAGCAGCGTCCAAATGTTCGCGGATTTGTGCAGATTTGTGCGATTTCCATTGTTGTAAGGATTTGAGTGAGGTATACTGCCAGCTACTTCCGGGCTCTAACACAGGAGACAACGTGGACTATTGGGTATCCGCATCTATTTATGGAGGGCCGCTGGCGAAACCACTCCGGTCATGGCTGCTTGTTGTGTTCCTATACCTTGCCGCCGGCCCGGTCCTGATTGCACAAGGACTTACCGGTCAGATCTCCGGCAGCATTCTGGATCCGGACGGAAATTCGTTTCCCGGCGCTCACGTGGAATTAACAGATCTAAATACCGGGCAGAAATACACGACGCTGACGGGTACGAATGGCGAGTTTCTGTTTCCCGAAGTGCTGCCGGGGACCTTCCAACTGCATGTGGAGATGCCCAAGTTCCGCACTTTTGAGCAGAAAGATATCAAGCTATCCGCCAGTGAACGCGTGGTGCTCGCTCCCGCGCGCCTGGCGCTCGGCCAGGTCAACGAGATCGTGACGGTGACGGCTGCGTCTGCCGCGATCGAGACCCAAAGTTCCGACCGTTCCGGCCTGGTGGACTCGCGCCAGTTAGAAGACTTGTCGTTGAAGGGACGCGACTATCTTGGCACCCTGAAACTGCTGCCGGGCGTGCTCGATACTGCCAGCGCCACGCGAGAGGCCCCCGGCAATCGCGCGCTGATCGGACTCTTCGTCAACGGCAACCGGCAAGGCACTCTGAACGTGGCGCTGGATGGAATCTCGACGTTGGCACTGGGCGGTGGCACGGGCCCATTCCTCGAAGCCAGCATCGATGCCGTGGAGCAGGTCAAGGTGCTCCAGACGAACTACCAGGCGGAGTACGGACGAAGCGTGGGAGGGACTATTAACACCGTCACGAAGAGCGGCACACGAGACTTCCACGGCGGCGCCTATTACTACTTCCGAAATGAAGACATGAACGCGAACGACTTTTTCGCCAACCAGCAGGGACTCCCGCGTTCCCCCTACCGATACAACAATCCCGGATATTTTTTGGGCGGTCCGGTGATTGTCCCGGGCACCAGGTTCAACAAGAACCGGGACAAGTTGTTCTTTTTTGTGTCGGGAGACTTTCTGGTCCGCACGGTTCCGTCCAGCGTCTCGTACCAGACTTTCCCGACAGCCCTGGAGCGCGACGGAAACTTTTCGCAGACGGCCGACCAGAACGACCAGTTGATCCCCATCCGCGACCCCACGACGAATGCTCCGTTTCCAGGCAATACCGTGCCGGCGTCCCGCATCAGCGCGCAGGGACAGGCGTTATTGAACCTGTTCCCGGTCCCGGGGCCGTTCGACCCGACGCATAGCTATAACGAAGCTTTTCAGACCGGCATCAAGGAGCCGCACCGGGACCAGATTCTCCGCATCGACTGGAATATCGCACCGGGGACGACGTTTTACGCGCGTGGCATCGATGACTATCAGGCCCAGCAGGGAGCTTTCGGATTCGTGCTCGCCTCACCCTCCTGGCCGCAATTGCCGATCAACTACGACATCCCGTGCCGGGGAATTGTGGGCACCTTGATCCACACGTTCGGGCCCACAAGGGTAAATGAGACGACATTTGGCGTGAATCGCGGTCTGCAGAACTCCGGACCTCTCACGCCGGGGGCTCTTGCGGCGAACAGCCGGACGGATCTCAACCTCAACATTCCGCAGTTTTTTCCCTCCGCGAACCCGGACAACGTCATTCCCAACGCAACGTTTGGCGGCATTTCGAACGCGCCGGAGCTCTTTATCGACCCCCGTTTTCCGTATTTCGGCAGAAATAACGTCTGGGTATTTTCCGATAACTATTCCCAGATCAACGGGCCGCACAACCTCAAATTCGGGGTCTACCTGGAGAAATCCGCGGTCAATGAATCGAACAGCACCTCTTTTAACGGCACCTTCGGGTTCGATCGGGACCCGAATAACCCGTTGGACACCGGCTACGCATTCTCCAATGCCTTGATCGGCAGCGTCGACAGCTACACCGAGTCCAATGGGCACCCCGGCGGGCACGTGCACGACCTTCGCGTGGAGTGGTACGCGCAAGACGCCTGGAGGGTCTCGCGGCGGTTCACCATCGACGCGGGGATGAGGTTCTATTGGTTGCGGCCCAATATCAACGCCGTTGGATCGACCGCGGCGTTCGATCCATCCCTCTACAACCTCAGCGATCAGCCTCCGCTCATTCAGCCCTATATCAACCCCAGCACCGGCCAGCGGGCCGGCCGCGACCCGGTTACCGGCGAGATCCTCCCGGCCGTGAAAATCGGGAGCTTCTCGAACGCCGCGGGGACGCCCTATCAAGGCATGAAGATCTTCCCGGCCGGCGTCAGTATGATGAAAACGCCGCCGATTCAACTGGCCCCGCGATTCGGGTTCGCGTGGGATGTTTTCGGGAACGGCAAGACCGCGCTACGGTCCGGCTTCGGCATTTACTACGACCGCTTTCCCGACGATGAGGTAGCTCAGTTGGTCGCCGAGCCGCCCCTGGTGGTGACACCCACGGTATCGTATACCACGATCTCCAGCCTCCTCGCGACGCCCCTGAGCCTGAGCCCCAATACCGTGTTTGGCCTCGATGGCAACTGGAAACCGCTGGCGGTGTACAACTGGAGCTTCGGCATCCAGCAGAACATAGGATTCGGCGCCGTCCTGGATGTTGCGTATGTCGGCAATGTCGAGCGCCACGGGATGCAGATCCGCGACCTGAACGCAACGCCCTACGGGACCGACTTCCTGCCCTCGAGTATCGACCCCACGCTGAGCGGCAACCTCCCGCTCCCCCCAAACTTTCTGCGGCCCTATTCCGGCTTCGGCAGCATCGAGTACATGGAGTTCGCCAGCAATTCCAATTACAACAGCCTGCAGACGCAACTGCGGAAGCGGATGTCGGCCCATTTGATGTTCACGGCAGCCTACACGTGGTCCAAGGTCCTCGACGTGGCGGACACGTGGACGTCACCCGTCAATCCCGTGCTGAATTACAACTCGCGCGACTACGGCCCGGCATCCTTCGACAGCCACCAGAACCTCTCCGTCAGTTGGATGTACTCGCTGCCGTCCTTCAGCCATGGTTGGAGCAATCGCTTTTCGCGGGCGGCCCTGGATGGGTGGGATTTCCTAGGCATCGCGTCCTTCATCGACGGGGCTCCGACGACGATCAATTACTCGTTCGTCACTGCCATCGACATCACTGGCGCCTCGGGAGTCGGAATCGATAGCCGCGTCGATCTTTCCTGCAACCCCAACCTGGGCCACTTCGACAAGACCTTCCATCGCGCTCTCAACACCTCCTGCGTGCATGCACCCACGAAGGCCGAATTTGGCATCGGGGACGCGTCGAAATATCCGTTTGTGGGGCCGGGGATCAACAACTTCGATATGTCTCTGTACAAGAATTTCAGTCTCGGCGCCGAAGGACGGCGCCGCATGCAATTCCGGCTGGAGACATACAACGCGCTCAACCATACTCAATTCACAACCGTCAACAACAACGCGCGGTTCGACGCCAACGGCAACCAGGTCAACCAGCAGTTCGGCCAATATACCGCGGCGAACCCATCGCGCCGCGTCGTGCTCGGGCTGAAGCTCTACTTTTAGGATGGTGGCCGCCACCGGAACAAGACCGATTCGCGCGAGCCCCTGGACGCGTTTCGCCTCTGCGTTCGCGCCCCCGCGCCTGCCTCCGACGTCGCGGCGGGCGTTTCGATTCCAGATGGCCTACACGCTGCTCGACGCGGTCTTCGCGGGCATCCTCGGCAACGCCCCGCTGATGGCCGTCAAAGCCATGGGCGCCACCGACGTTCAATTGGAATTGCCGTTGGCGATGGCCTCACTCGGGCTGTTCGGGGCGGTGTTTTCCGGGGCGGCGATGGCCGGGCGCCGCAAGAAGCCGTTCGTAGTAGTGCCGGGAGTAGCCGGGGCTATTGCCGCCTTCCTAATGGCATGGATGAATTCCGCGCAGTGGTTTCTGGCGATTTCCGGAGTGATCTCGATCTGCGATTTCGCCATGCGGCCAGCCGTGCCGTCGATCGTGCGGGTCATCTATCCGCCTCACTGCCGCGCGCACGTTTCCGGCACCCTGAGGCAGTACTCGTCGATCGCGTTTCTGGCGGCGACGCTGCTTTCGGCATCTTCGCTGAGTGTGGCGGGGCAGCACGTGCGGAGCCTGATTCACCTCCAACTGGCGCTCGCCGGCCTCGCCAGCCTTGCCGCATATGCCTGTTTCCAGCAATTGCCCGATCGCGGCGATGGCGACCCGGACGAAGCCGCTCCGGAGACCAGCCCCGAAGAGGACCACAAATACCCCAGCCTCACACCACTGTACGACCGCCGTTTCCGCCGGTATCTCGCCTGTTTCTTTGTGTACGGTTTCTCCAACCTGTTTCACTCGGGCATCGTACCCGCGTTTTTCGCCCGCGACCTCGGTCTAGGGTACCTGCAAGCGACCCTACTGCTGCACATCATCCCGAACGTAACGGCGTTCCTCGCCGGCGGGCGCCTGACGGCCTGGTTTGACCGCACCACGATCTGGCGCGGGTATTCGTTTGTGGCCTTGATGTGGGGATTGGACCCGGTTTTGCTTGCCGCCCTGCCGTCCTTCTGGCCCACGGTGATCGCGGCGCGGGTAATGCGCGGTCCGGCGACGCTCGGCAGCATGGTGCTGTGTTTTTTTACCGGCGTCCATTCGTTCGCCCGCCCCGGCAGGAATACGTCGCGGTACATGTCGGCGCTGTTTCTGGTAAACGGCGTAGCGCGGCTGGCGGCGCCCACCTGCGCGGCGATTATGCTGGGATACTGGTCGCGGCGGTCCATTCTGCTCGCCGGCGGCATCGGCGTGCTGGTGGCATCGGCAATGTTTCTGTGGAATGATCGATGGGATGGGCGGCAGATCTCCAAGCAGTGGCGGGTCCGCCCCCATGCCGGTGATCTGCTACCTGAATCCGAGCCACGATTTTCGGCACCTGTCGCTGATTCTGGCGGGCTTGATCGAACTTGACGCGGGCCAACGCATTCGGCTCCAGCTTGCTTCGGGGAAGATCGGCAGGGGCGGTCCGCCGATGGAGTGCGTCCTCGATATCGATCTGCAACTCGCCGGCGGGTGCACGGTGCGCGGCGCCCTCGACGTTTACGACCGCAGCGACGTTTTCGACACGCATGCCCTCGAGGCTTCGTGTCGGTACTGGAAGCGCAGCTTCCACCGTCCCGATATCGAGCGGCTGCCGCACAGTCTTCGCGCGAAGGTGGTCCCCTTCGGACCCAACTTCGCCTGCCGCAGCACCAGAGAATGGCATTCGATTCCGCCGCGGCCGGAACTGGAAGCCGCCTGGGAGGACTATCGAAGCGGAGTGCCTTTGGAATCGTTCGAACAGATGCCGTCAGCCGCTCTGGAGCCGGCGATTGTATTTCAGACGCGGGTCTGGTCCCCCGATTCCACCAGCGATAACGTGGAGGAAGTAAATGAATGGCGAGTCGCCGTGCTGCGGGCCCTGCGGTCCGCATTCCCCGGACGTTTCTATGGGGGCCTGGTTCCGAACCCGCATGCGGAGCGCTGGTATAGCGACCTGATCTCCCCCCATCCAAATGACCCGATTCCATTCGCGGCCTTCCGTAAGCGTTACCTCATCGGGGTCAGTACCCGTGGGTTACACTACTCCGTGCCTTTCAAAATCCCCGAGTACATGGCTGCTTCCATGGCGATCGTCAGCGATCCGATACGCAACGAAATGGCCGCGCCCTTCGTCGCCGGGCAGCATTATCTGGAGTTCCGAACGCCGGACGAGTGTGTCGAGAGATGCGACCGCATCCTCAGCAACCCCGCCCTGGCGTTCGCTCTTCGGGAGGCGGGTTGGGACTACTATCGCTCTCAGGTGCGGCCTCCAACGCGCATCGCGGATATCTTAATGCAGCTTGGGTCCGCCAGGGAATAAAATAAGCTTCGCCAATCTCCCTGTCCCACGACGGGCGGTTCCCGACACCGGGAACTTATCGAGCGCCGCTGTTTGGGCCTGCGCCGGCGGCCGAAAGCACTTGGGAGGCCCAGGGACACTGACAATTCTCGGAAGCTGCTCGGATTGCCCTGCCAGCGGAAATCCGCCTGATTGTCCCGCTTTGCCGCACAAAAGCTTGCGCGGCCTGCCGGCGCCGTGCGATATTTGCCTTCTGTGTCTGGGTGTCCGACGGCATGCTTCAATTCAAGATTATTGTCAATTGTGGGCCAAATCGCGACTTTATAGGCCAGTGCCTGGAGTCGATCCGATCGCAGTCCTTTCGGAACTGGGAGGCATTCGTCACCGTGGACCCGTGCGGCGACGATACGTTCCGGCGGGCCGTCGAGGCCGCGCGCGGCGAACCGCGCATCCACATCAAACGCAATCGGACGCGCCGTTATTCGCTCTGCAACCTCGTCCATGCGATTCGCCGCAGTGACGCCGCTCCGGAGGACGTGATCGCGTCACTCGACGGCGACGACTGGTTCTCCACTCCCGAGGCGCTACGGACGATCGCCGGCGCTTACCAGCGGTTCGACTGCTGGATGACTTATGGAAGCTGGCTCTCCAACGTCACCGGACCGGGAGGACGGCGCGACGGCATGTGGCCCGCCTATCCCGAGGACACCACCGATTTTCGCCGCACGCGCTGGCTCGGGACGGCCGTGCGCACGTGGAAAAAGTGGCTGTGGGACCAACTGCGCGACGCCGACCTACGCGACGATTCCGGTGCCTACTTCCGGATCTCGGAGGACCAGGCGGTGATGCTGCCGCTGCTGGAGATGTGCGGCATGGCCCGCGCGAAACATATCGCAGCGCCGATCATGGTATACAACAAGCTGCCGAAGTATGTTGTCCCCGACGATATCGCGCGGGAACGCGAGCGCAACGCCGAACTGCTCTGCGGCCGGAAGCCCTATTCGCCGCTCGAAAAACCCGTGTGGACGCGTACCGCCGCGGTGTGAGATACCGATGCTGAAAATCGTCACCAACTGCGGCCCGTGCGAAGACTATATCGCGCGCTCGCTGGCGTCCATCCGCTCCCAGTCGGTCGCGGAATGGGAGGCGTATGTCACCGTCGATCCGTGCGGCGACCGCACTTACGAACAGGCCGTTCTGGCCCGCGACGGCGATTCGCGGATCCGCATTCTGGGCAACCCGGTGCGCCGCTTCGCCATGGAGAACCTGGTCCGCAGCGTCCATCGCAGCGGCGCGGACCCGGAAGATGTAATCGTGGTGCTGGACGGCGACGACTGGTTCGCGACGGATGACGCGCTCCTCATCATCCGGGAAACGTACCGGCGCCACCAGTGCTGGATGACGTACGGTTCGTGGGTTGCCGACCGGACGGATTTGCCTGGCATGCAAGCCGGGCGCTGGCCGGCGTATCCCGAGGGCACAACCGATTTCCGCCGAGCGGAGTGGCTGGGAACCGCCGTGCGCACCTGGAAACGCTGGCTCTGGGGATTGATTGACGAGCGCGACTTCCACGATGCTGAGGGCAGATTTTTCTGTGTCACGGAAGACCAGGCTGTCATGATGCCCATGCTGGAGATGAGCGGCACCCAGCGCGCCCGGCACATCGAGGAAGTCCTCATGGTGTACAACCGGTCGTCACCCCATGCGTGCGGGCTGACGCGGTACGAAGAGATGCTCGCCAATTGCCGCTACATCCAGACGTTGCCTTCTTACGGCCGGCTTCCCGGAGTCCCCAATTCCGGGGCGGTGCGTAAGAGGCAACAATGCTGCATCTCGTAATTCGCCGGGGGCAGGATCTCCGCCGCGGGAAAATGTTGCTTCATGAAATCCGCGGTGTGAAAGACGTGATACTCCCGGCCGTGGTAGCGCTCCGGGCCGGGGACCGCTCCGGCGCCCCGATAGATATCGTCGCCGATCAGCGTCAGGCAGGCCCAATCCCGAACTTGCGGCTGAATGACGGAAGCCTGGCTCCTGACCCGGGGACTCATGCGGTCGATCCGCCACATCAGGTTGTTTCCGGGATATTCGTCCGGCCAGGAATGGAAGTGAGGATCGATGAAGGTGAATGCCAATGCTCCGCCCGGGTTCAACATCGACAGGAGCTGTCCGACGGTTTCGTCCATCTCGGCAAGATCCACGTGGGTGAACACCGAATAGGCCAGAATGTAGTCGAACGCCTGGTCGAACCGGGGGATCCGGACGGAGCGCGATCCGTTGGGATGGAAGTTGATGTTATAACGGTCGTACCAGATCCAGCGCGCCTTGGGAAAATCGCGCTGCCCCTCGGCCAAGCCGTCCGGTGAGACGTCGAGACACCAGTAAAGAGCCTCATCGATCTCGCAGTTCGCGGCGCGAAGGATGTTCCCGTTGTTGCCGCCGAAATCCAATACCCGTTTCGCTCGCCAGCCGGGATGGCCAAGCTGCTGGTCGAAGTACGCGAACTGCCCGTATTTGCGTGAGACGTGTGACATTTTCGCCTGCCGCTACGCGACTTCCCGTTCGTACTCCCGCAGGTAGTCGCGGACCATCCGCCGGTAGTGATAGCGTTCCAGCCCGATCTGACGGCATCGCCGCGGCGAAATTTCGCCGGCCCGGTCTATCGCCAAGTCCCATTCCTCCGGGCGGCTGCAGAGAAATCCCGTCTCGGGCGTGACGATGTCCACGCTTCCACCGCAGTTGCTGGAGATCACGGGCGTGCCCGAGAGCATCGCCTGGAGGATTACCAGCGGACATCCTTCATTCAGCCGGGAGGGAAACAGAACGGCGCGGGCGCCGGCGAGCAACTCCGCTCTGGCCCTTCCGCGCACGTCTCCGCGGTAATCGGCGCCGGCATCGGCGCAGAGTGAGGCGATGCGGTGTATAGTCTCATAGTCCAAGGCAGTTCCGGCCACGATCAGGCGAAAACCTTTCCGGCGGCTCAAGTCCAACGCTAAGTCGATGCCTTTTTCGCATGCCTTGTTCATGGCCGCCATGAACAGGAAGTAATCGTCCTTGGTCTCGGAGAACGAGTAATCGTTGGGGTCAATACCGTTGACGACAATCCGGCCGGAGCCGTACGCTCGGGCATGCGACCGGGAAACGAAGACCCAGTTGGGTGCGGCCCGGGTACCTTCGCGGACCATGTGGCACGTCAGCAGGCACGGCTTACCGTACCGCGCGGCGAAGGCCAACACTTCGTCGGCGTCGCCGGGCGGGCCGGCGATGGAGTGGCACACGTCAACCTCGGCGGGCAGGCCGGTTACAAATGTAACTCCGCGAGGCGCCGGCGCGGCCGAGCCGCGCACAAGCCGGTAGAAAACGCGGTGGCCTTCTTCCGCCAGCCCCTTCGCCAGAAGGTCGTGCAGATGGTACCCCGACGCGGAGGGGAAGTCCGTAGGGTGCGGTCCCACGCCGTTGTCACCCGATGCCGGATAACGATGGGCGGACGCCAGAAGGATTCTCATGTTGGTCAGTTCGTTCCAACCTGCCCGGCGGCCTCGGCGCGCAGATACCCCAGATAAGCGGCCAGGCTCACGTCCGGCTCCGCGTTGGGAGGCGCCGCGCATCGAATGGCTCCCGGGCTTCCGCGGACGCAGTAGATGGGATAGCCGGGCTGCCGCATCGCGGGCGTCGCATACCGGACGATGAAGCCGGTCCGGGGCAATTCAGAGCGGTTGGCGTACGATCCGTGAATTAACGAGATCTCATGCAGCGAGGCTTGGCCCGGCCGCAATTCCAAATCGACCGCTCGGTCTTCATGAAAAGGCGTGGTCACACGTATGCCGCGGCTCAGCATATCATCGGCCTCTTTTTCGGTGGTAAATGGCAATCGGGCGCCGGGAGACCCGGGAATGACGCGCATGCAGCCGCTTTCGCGGGTGGCCGGGGTCAGAGCGATCCAAGCAGACAGGGCGGGCGAACCATCGAGAAATCGAGTGTAGGCACAGTCCTGATGCCAACTCACGATGGATCGGCTGCCTGCCGCCTTGGAAAGGATCAGCGTCCCCCAGACCATAATGTTGGGGCCGACGATGCGCTCGACGATGTCCAGCAGCGCAGGATGCGCCGCCAGATCGAAGGCCCATCGGAAGTAGGCATGCGGGAACGGCAGACGAACCGGCCGGATCCCGCAAACCGCCGCCAGCTCGTCCACCAGATTGGCAGTGGACGCGGCCGCTTCGACGGGCAGGACGTTTAGGGGAAAACAAAGCCATTCCGGCCATAGAGTTCCACCAGAGAATCAGGCACTCGCCGCGCTCCCCCGTTCGAGTTCCCGCAGGAGCGGCAAAACACCGCTGCCAAAGGCAGTCAGGTCGTCGTGCCCCGCGCGGCCGCGGATGAGGAAATGCGAGATACCTCTTTGCCGGTATGCGAGAAGCATGGCCGCCACTTCTTCGAAGGAACCGGCCAGAACGTCGGGGGCCTCGGGCAAATCCGCTGCGTGAATGGCTTCGCCCCGCGTGCGGCGCGCGATCACCGATGCCTTGAGTCCCACCTCTTTGCCCAGGTGCAAGACCGGCAGCGCGTCAGCATATGCCTGGTCCGGCCGGCCGGCGCTGCGGAAAAGACAATCGGCGTGCAGGATCGTCAGCCATGCGGCTTCCGCGCTATCGCCTTCGACGTGGATCTCCGATTCACTGAACCGATCGCGGCATCGATCCAGATCGCGGCCTGCTTGAGCCACATCCGTATGCTCGATCTTCATCCGGATGGCAAGCCGCCCTGCACCGGCCGCACGCGCTGTAGTTTTGACGGCGGCATGGTACGGGACGCGGAAGCGGAGCGTGGCGGTTTGAGACGCTGCCAGCAAGGCCAGTTCCGGCGCGTTCACTTCCACGGACTCCACCCCAGCGGCTTCGGCGCGGCTGCACAGATCGATCAGCGCGCCTGCACCGGGGTCTCCAGGCGGGGACCAATGGAAACGCAAAGGGACTGGCATACGGTTAACCCGGTTTAGAGAATACTATCACAAAGTCCAAGGAATGCCAGAGTAAACTCTCGGGCATCAAATATCCGCACTTAGTTCTTGATTTTGCCCGGCTAACAATTCATACTCGACTATGGTTAGGGGACAACCACTGGGAATGGGCCTCAGGATGAAAATCCGGGAGGTGCTTGGGCTGTGTGCGATTGCGGCTGTGTGGCAGGGTTCCGCGCTGGCGCAGACAGACCACGAGCATCATCACGCCGCGTCAACCGATACCGGACCTGCGATTGTCGCTGGCCTAAGAGTGCCCGATACCGTGCTGGTGAACCAGCGGGGCGAGAAAGTCCATTTCTACTCAGACCTGGTCAAGGGTAAAGTGGTTGCGATCAACACGATATTCACCACGTGCACTACCATCTGTCCTCTAATGGGCGCTAATTTTGCCAAGCTTCGCAAATTGTTGGGGGGCAATCCTAAAATCAGCCTCATTTCCATCAGCATCGACCCGGCTGTGGATACCCCGGAGCGGCTCGACCAATGGAGCCGCGAATTCGGCCCTGTGGGAGCGGGTTGGACGCTGCTCACCGGCGAACCCGCGGAGGTGGTGGCTTTGCTGAAGGCATTACAGGTCTTCACTCCGGATAAGCAGGACCACGCACCGGTGGTGCTGATCGGCGGCGACGGCGTGGGCGATTGGTCGCGGGCGTCCGCTTTGATGCCTGCATCCCAGTTGGCCGGCCTGATCCTTTCCCGAGCGGGGCATTAAGATGGTGCGCTTCCTGATTCTGCCGGCGCTGGTACTCTGCGTGACGTCCCATGCGCAGCAGGAACCGGAGGACCGCCTCTCCGCCGCGGGGCTGAAGTACTTCACGGACACGCCGCTCGTGACCCAGAACGGCGATTCAGTGCGCCTCTACTCGGATCTATTGCACGGCAAGGTGGTGGTGATCAACTCGTTTTTTGCACACTGCACCGGCAGTTGCCCCACGATGTCGGCGACCTTGTCGGCGCTGCAAAACCGCCTGGGAGATCGCCTTGGCAAGGACGTCTTTCTGCTCTCCTTTTCCGTCGATCCCGAGGCCGATACGCCCGAGGCGCTAAAAGAATATGCGGAGAAGTTCCATGCCAAACCCGGTTGGCTCTTTCTTACAGGCACCAAGGAGAACGTCGACTTCGCCCTCTCCAAACTCGGCCAGAGGGCCGGCCGCAAGGAGGACCATCTGACTATCTTTATCATTGGAAACGAGAGGACGGGCCTTTGGAAGAAAGCCTTCGCGCCCACCACTACCGCGGATTCCTTGCAAGAGATAGTCGATAGCGTCCTGCATGACAAGGGCTGACTCCGTGGGGGTCTTCCTGCTGCCCCTGTGGTTGCTGCCGCTCCTGGCGCAATCCCCCCTGACGCCCGAGGAGACCCGTGGCCGGCACATTTTCGAGACAGGGACAAGTGCGGCGGCGCGGGACATCAAAGCGTCGATCGGACCGGACGCACCGGTTGCCGGCTCGGTATTCCCGTGCGCCAATTGCCATGGGCACGACGGATTGGGCCGTGCCGAAGGCGGCATCGTCCCGTCGAACATCACGTGGGAAGCTCTCACCAAGCCGTATGATGTCAGGGGTCCCGGCGGACGCACGCGCCCTGCCTACACGGAACGATTGCTGAAGCGCGCGATTACCATGGGTATCGATTCGGCTGGAGCTGAGTTGAACCCTGCCATGCCCCGGTATCAGCTTTCACTCACCGATGCGTCGGACTTGGTTGGGTACCTCAAGAAACTGGGCCACGCGGCCGACCCGGGCCTGAGCGCGACGGCGGTGCGCGTAGGCGTGCTTCTCCGGGGAGGCATGGAAGGCGAGATTCTGCGGCAGGCCTTGTCCCGCCACTTCGCCGAAGTGAACCGCCTCGGCGGCATCTTCAGCCGCCAGATCGAATTGGCATACGCGGAGGCGCCGGACGAAACCACCCGGCGCGCCGCGGCTCTCCAGGATTTTCTTGAGCGCGAGGATGTGTTTGCGGTGTGCGGCGATTTTACAGGCTCGGAGAGAGAAATCGCGGGAGTGCTACGCGAGTCCGGCGTTCCCGCCGTCACGGCCCTGGCTGCCTCGCCGGATGTTCGCCTACCGCTGAATCCTTACGTTTTTTACTTGGATGACGGGTCCCGGACGCCGCCGGATCGCACGAGGAGCACATGGGAAAGGGCCACCGCGTCGGCCGAGATTCTGGGAGAAGCGATGAAGCGAGCCGGCCGCAGCCTGACCCGATCTTCCCTCATCCAGGCGCTCGAGAGTTTTTACAGGGTTCAGACCACGCTGGGCGCCCCGATCACGTTCGGGCCTAATCGCCGTATCGGTATCGGCGATACTCAGAAGTAAGATCTCCACATCCGCCGGTACCGGAGGCCGCGAGCCTGGGCGACGACAGGCAAGGGCGCTGTTGAATGCACGTTACGCGGAGCAAGTCTTGCGCACCATCTTGGCAGTAAGTCCGGCGAGCGAATCAGGAATCGAAAGCCGCATTTCGCTATTCTGTTCGATGCGTCGCACCAATCCCGATACCAATCTGTTAGAATCATGGGCGCTGGAGGTCCTATCCCCGAGGAATGCGCCACCAATGCGGACTGGGACCCGTCCCCGGTTCCCGGCATCTCGCGCAACGTCCTATTGCTGTCGGCCGTGAGTCTGCTTACTGACGTTTCCAGTGAAATGGTTTACCCGCTGGTTCCCCTGTTTCTATCGTCAACCCTGGGAGCCCCCCCGTCCATTGTGGGGATGATTGAAGGATTTGCCGAGGCGACGGCCAGCATCTTTAAGTGGGTTTTCGGCGCGCTCTCTGACCGGCTGGGCAAGCGCAAACCGTTCTGCCTTGCGGGGTATGGGCTAGCCGCTCTTACTAAGCCCCTGCTCGCCGCCGCCTCCGCGTGGCCAGTGGTGCTATGCGCGCGCGTGCTGGACCGATTTGGCAAGGGACTTCGCGGCAGTCCCCGGGACGCCTTGATCGCCGATTCCACCCCACCCGACCTGCGCGGACGCGCCTTCGGATTTCATCGCAGCGGCGACAGTATTGGCGCGGTCTGCGGTCCGCTTTTCGCCGTCGCCTTGTTGGGCTTCCTGCGAGGAAATTACCGGGCGGTGTTTCTGATCGCATGCATTCCCGGGTTGTTGAGCACTCTCTTGATTCTCCCTGTACGGGAACGGCGCGATCAAACAGCGGCCGCAAGCCGCGGCCCGCTCTTTTCCATCTCGGCTGCCCGGGCGAATTCGAGGCTGCGATGGTTCCTACTGGTCACGCTGGTGTTCGCGCTCGGCAACTCTTCTGACATGTTCCTCATCCTTCGCGCGAAACAGCTCGGGGCGAGCAGCACGATCGCGGTGCTCTTGTTCGCGGTTTGTAATCTCGCCAATGTAGTATCTTCCTATCCGGCAGGAATCTGCTCCGACCGGCTTGGAAGGAGGGGCGTCCTTGTAATTGGCTTCTTCCTTTTCGGGGGGATTTATCTGGCTTTCGCGCGCGCGAGCAGCGCCGATGTTCTCTGGGTTCTGTTTCCCGTCTATGGGATTTACCTGGGCCTGACCGATGGCGTGTCTAAAGCACTGGTCGTCGACCTCACGCCGCGCGAGGAAAGGGGCGCGGCGCTCGGCCTGCAGTCTGCCGTCACCGGCTTTAGCGCGTTACCGGCGAGCCTGGTGGCCGGAATCCTGTGGCAGCGGAGCGGACCGGCAGCCACCTTCGCGTATGGCGCTATGACTGCGTCGGCAGCGGGTTTGCTGATGTTATGGTTCAGGCCTAAGTCCGCCATTTCATAATTGAGTAACTTATACGCGGCTACATGGTTGGCGAATCGGCTCATCGGACCAGGACTTGGCGCCGTCGCAGCATGGGCGAGGTTCAGCACGGTCTGCGGTTGGGCGGCATGCCCAACTACCATTACGGGGCCCGCTGCCTGAGCTGTCGAATGCCGGCGCATGCCGGCTGTGCACGAGTTTTACCTGCCGGTGCAGAGCGATGGCGGACCACCCGCAAAAAGCCCGCACGCAAATATCGTCCGGCAATATGCGTATGGGACCGGCCACGTGCCTGCTCCCGTCCTGAAGTTCATTAGTGGTGAATAATCGAGGCTGCGCTCCGACTTAAAACTGGAGTCCGAACGGAGTCCAAAAAAGCACCCACATGTGTGGGTGAAATCGATTCTATGAGTTTTTGAAGGTTTGTGATTTCTATGAGATAGGTGGTGGCCAGGGACGGACTTGAACCGCCGACGCCAGCCTTTTCAGGGCTGCGCTCTACCAACTGAGCTACCTGGCCGGGGAGACTTTCAGTGTAGCAGCGCCCTCATGCTTTCTGCAACGTTTCCAGCACTTCGCCCGTGGCGTGCTCCACTTCCGCGTGCAGACTGCCGCCGTGCGCGTCCATCGTCACGATCGCCGCGAAGCCCTTCACCCGCAAATGCCACATCGCTTCCGGTATGCCGAATTCGATCAGATTTACGCCTAGCACTTCCTCCACGGTACGCGCGTAAAACTGCGCCGCGCCGCCGATGCCGTTCAGATATACCGCGCCGAATTCCTTCAGCGCCGCCAGCGTCTTCGGCCCCATTCCACCCTTGCCGATCACCGCGCGCACGCCGTACCGCTTGATTACGTCCGCCTGGTAGGGCTCTTCGCGCATGCTCGTGGTCGGCCCCGCGGCCTTCACCGTCCATCGCTCGCCATCCTTCAACATCACCGGACCGCAGTGGTACAGCACCGAGCCGTTCAAATCCACCGGCGGCGGATTCTTCATCAGGTAGGCATGCACGTTGTCGCGGCCGGTGAACATCTCGCCCGTGATCAACACCACGTCGCCCACTTTCAGCGCGCGCATCTGCGCTTCCGTGAGCGGCGGCGTCAAAATCACTTCACGTCCCGTCAGGACGAAGCCTTCGGTGCGCGCCATGCGCGCCACCTTGCGCTCCGGGTCGCGATACAGCCAGCGCGTGATGGCGCCGGTGGCCGCGTCGAGCCTTACGCCGAGCCTGCGAAACGCCCAGCAGTCGTATGCCACTGACACGAAAAAGCTGGCCGGCAGGCGATTCGCCGCGGTGATCTTGCAGCCGATCAGCGACGCCTTCCCGCCGAATCCCATGGCGCCCACGCCTAGCTTGTTGGCCTCTTGCATAATCTCGGATTCCAGTTTGGCCAGCGTCTCGTCGGCATTCACGTCGTCCAGCGTGCGGAAAAGCTGCCCTTTCGCCAGCTCGTAGCCGTGCGCGCGGTCGCTGCCGATGCACACCCCGATGGCCCCCGGAGCGCATCCCAGTCCTTGCGCTTTCCATACGGCGTGCAGAATGCACTTGCGCACGCCTTCCAGGTTGCGGTCGGCGCGGCCCAGGTGGTCCAGTTGGCAGGGCACCGAATACTGCGCGTTCATGTTCTCGCAGCCGCCGCCCTTCAGCACCAGCTTGATCTCGATTTCGTCCTCTTCCCACTGGTCGAAATGGATCACCGGAGTTTCCGTGCCGAGATTGTTGCCGCTGTTCTTGCCGGTAATCGAATCCACCGAATTGGGCCGCAGTTTGCCCAGGCGCGTGGCCTCCGCCACAGCTTCCTTAATGGCTTTGCGCAGGCGGATCTGGTTGACGCCCAGCGGCGTGTGGACCACGAACGTCGGCATGCCAGTGTCCTGGCAAATGGCGCCGGTATCGTCGGCGGCCATATCGATATTCGACAGGATGATGTCGAGCGCTTGCGCCGACTGTGTCCCCGGCGTCTCGCCCGCGGCCGTCATCGACATGGCGGCGCGTACATCGGGCGGAAGATTGGTGGAAGTTTGTACGATCAGTTCCAAAAGGCTACCGGCTAAGAATTCCATAATGGTGTCCGATGCCCCTATTGTAGCTTCAGGCGCACCTGTACCGGCATTCCCGGCCGAACCCCCGCCAGCGTGCAGTTGAACTCCACCACCGCGCGGTTGTCTTGAATTTCTCCGATCCGGCCGGCCATGCCGGCGTTCGGCAAATCCGGAATCAGAATGGTCGCCGGATCGCCCGGCCGCAGGCGCTGCAACACCCGGGGTTCGGGCTCCACGGCCACTTCCAGCGCGAACATATCGGTGGCGATCTCGAAAAGATTCGCGCCCGCGGGACTCCCCACCTCGCCGTTCCGTGCCACCACCGTGCCATCCACCGGCGAGTGCACTTCTCCCGACTGGATGTTGTCCCGGATGGCCGCGAGCTCCTGGTTCCGGTCCGCGACGGCTTTCTGCGCCGCGGTCAGCTCGTTGAGCGCCGTCTGCACCTGATCGGCGGAGAGCCGCGCCGCCTTGTCCATCGCGTCGTACTCCTCTTGCGCGCTCTGGAAGTCGCGCTGGGCTTTCTCCCAGGTCAATCGCGGTGTGGCGCCGTGCTGGTTGAGCATTTGCTGCCGCTCGTAAACCGCCTGCATTTTGTCCAGCACGGCGCGCGAGCGCTGCCGGTCGGCATCGGCGCGCGATGCTTCCAGGCGGGCATTGGCCACCTTCGATTCGGCCCGCGACGCTTGGTCTTCCGCCGCGCTCACGGCCGCGGCGGCTGCATCGCGCCGGCTCTCGAGCCCGGATGCACCCACGCGGGCGAGCACTTCGCCGGTAAACACTTCCTCCCCCACGTCCACCAGAAAGGCGTCGATGTCGCCATCCAGCTCGGCCTTCACCGTGGTGACGTGCTGAGGGCGCAGCTTTCCGGAGAGCGTGACTTCCGAAGCGGTTGGAATCAGGGCCGCGCCGGTTTTCCGGACGGGCGGCGCTCCGCGGCCTTTCCAGTGCAGCGAAAGCGCTCCGCCTCCGGCGCCGGCCAGCACCGCCGCCACCGAAATGAGGAGCCATTTTCCGCGCATATCCACTGCCAGCGTAGCGTAAGTGGGGCAGAATGGCATCCTGGATGGCATCCTGCGGCCGATTGGTAATCGGCCTGGCCGCAACCGTCAAACCAGATCCCTGTCTTCAGCTTGACCAGGTGCGAGCGGAGCGCGCACCGAGCCGCCGGGGCGATGTTGGCAGTGCTCTTCTGAACGCGTTCAAAATACTTCTTGACACGGACTCGCGGCGGGCCCATGCTGATCTTGAACGCGTTCAAATCTATGCCTCCCACCAAGACGACGCCCAAAGCCGAAGAGACCGGCCGGAGGATTCTCGATTCCGCCCTGGAGCTCTTCCGCCAGCAGGGGTTCGACGCCACCACCATGCGCGACATCGCCCAAAAGGCCGGAGTCGCCACCGGCGCGGCCTACTATTATTACCCCGCGAAAGACGCCATCGTCATGGATTTCTACCAGCGATCCTGCGCCGAAATGCAGCCGCGGATCGAAGCGGCCCTGGCGCACGCCAAGGGTCTCGAAAACCGGCTGCGCGAGCTTATCGCTGTGAAACTGGCCTATTTCGCGCCCAACCGCGGCGTGCTGCGCTCGCTGCTGCGCAACGGCGCGGACCCCCGGCATCCGCTTTCGCCGTTCAGCCCGGACACCGCGGAGATCCGCGGCATCGATATCGCCTGGTTTCGCCGCATTCTGGCGGACTGCGGCATGCGGATTCCACGCGACCTGGAACCGCACCTACCCGCGGTGCTCTGGTTCTTTCAGATGGGCGTGATTTTCTTCTGGGTGATCGACGAATCGCCGAGGCAAGCCCGCACCGGGCGCCTGCTCGATTTGGCGTCGAAGAGCGTCGTGTTCCTGATCCGCGTCTCCACGCTGCCGCTCATGCGGCCCTTGCGGAAGACCGCGCTACAGCTGATCGAAATCGTGAAGGGAGAGGAGCGATGAGTCGTGACGGCCAAGTTGGGAACCATCTGGAAGTGGCGCAGATTCCGCATGCCGAGCGCGTAGCCGAAGTGGAGGGCAGCCGTGCCGATCAGCAGATCCACAAACGGAATCGTGCAGCCCAGTTTCCGCGCCTCGGCGTCGATCCTGGCTGCACGCTGGGCCATCTCCCTGGTGAACGGTTCCACCGGGATCGCCGCGAAAACGGTATCCAGGTATTCGCGCCGCTTCCGCGTCTGCTCAGTGGTATGGGCGCGATGCAGGCCGTGCTCCAGTTCGATCACCGTGATGGAAGACAGCACGATCTCGGTTTCGCCGTGCTCGTGTTCGAGTGCGGTCAGCAGTTCGCTTACCGGCTTGGCGTCACGCTTAGCCCTAAGTTCCAGAGTTCTAATTGCAAGTTATTGATTCCACAGGCTCGCTACATGACTACAGTAGGCATGTAACCGCACAAGACAAAGGACTTAACATTTGTTTTCCGGAACTTCGGCTTAGCGGCGATCGGCACCCCGGAGTCGAGAACTAATCCCATGCCGGCGGATTCAACGGCTCGCGGTGGGCATCGATGGCCGCCTGCACGTCCTTGGCGAAGCCGGCATCTGGCGCCGGCGCATAGCCCAGTTCCTCTTCATGCGCCTTCGCCAGAGCGATGCACTCGCTGATCTTGCGGCCCGGACCTTGCGGCGTTTTGATGACGGCCACAGGACGATGGCCCTGCTCCACGATCACCTCGACGCCTTCCTGGACCTTGGCCAGCACGGCGTGAAACGGAGACCCCGGATGCACGGCTTTCCGCCTAGTTTGCCCGGTTCGATTGTGATGCGATTCTGCGCCTCCAGGATGATGATTCTAGCGGTCCCGCATCCGTGCCGCAACGACCGGCGCAAACATCAGGACCGCCATCCCGATCAAGAGGAACCCGCCCCGGAGGATGTTGTAATCGGACGCCAGATTCTACCACGACCGCCCGAGAACGAAATGGCCGAAGCTGAACTCGAAGGTGACCGTCAGGACCGTCCACAGCACACCCACTGAAATAAGCGATTTCGCGCCGGCGGCGTGCAACCACGGCACCGTCAAGTAGGCGACGGCAAGGATCAGAAGCGATCCCGTGAAGACGCCGGCCTGCCGTGAGCGGAAATCGCCAACGACCGGCACCAGGAAGATCGTCCGCAGGGTGCCGTGGATGAACTCGACGGCGATGAGAACGCACCAGACCACAAGCGCCCGCCCGAAGAGGCCGTGATGGCTGGCTTTGGAGAGATCGTCCAACTTTCAAGATTTCCTGGTAAACAGCCGCTCGAACCCCGGATAGGCCACGAGTGGGATCAGCCGGAAGTCGATCAGACCGGCGCGCATCAGCGGCAGTTCCGATAGCCGCCGTCGAGCTTCATCGGCGCCGTCGCATTCCAATACGAGAACGGCTTCGTGCGTGTCGGCGGTGAAGTACAGTTCACGCAGAACCCCTGACTGCTGAAGCTCCCACGCCTTTCGAGCTTCCGCTTTCAAAATGTCGTCTGTGAACTGGTCCTCGGTCACGCCAGGAACTTCTTTTTCCAGCGCCAAGATTTTCATGCATTGGTCCGCGATTCCAGCCTTTTCCGCATGGAGCAAACCCAAGCTCTCGGCGGGGTTGGAAGGTGAGTCTCAAAGTGGCTGGAAACTAGAGACAGAATCTCGAAGTACGGTTCGACAGCGTCAACAATGTCTCTGGCAGTCCGCTTTGGAGGGCCTTCGTTTAGACGTTCGTCATCGGCATTTCCAATGAGACTGAGCCATAAGCCACTCTCGCTCAAATGACGGTTCACCTGCTTGGCGAAAGTCTGCCGTTCACTGGCGGACCCGAGCGTATGGAAGCAGCCCCGATCAAAGACGAAAGCAAATGGCGATGCCTCAACGTGGCTCTTGAGGAAGTTCAGCACGGCATACTTACAAGTGACATTCGCATTGGCAGCTTTCTGCCTGGCCTTCTCAATCGCAATCTCCGATGTATCGACTCCGGTAACAGTGAAGTTCTGTTCGGTGAGCCAAATTGCGTTATCTCCAGTTCCGCATCCGATTTCCAGAGTCTTGCAGGGAGCAATGGGCGTGGTGGTCACGGTTTGAATCAGGTTGAAATCCGGCCTGCCAATGTCCCAAGGGGCCGAGCCTTCTTTGTAGTGTTCATTGAAACGATCTTCGGCGCTCATAAATCGCCTTCCCCCCACCGCAAGTTTAGCAACGGCGATTCCCCGCTGGCGATGCCGCTTCCCAACGAGCGGGCGCGGGCAGGAGCGGCGGCAAAAGCAAAAAGACGGCACCGAGGGAGACTGGTGTGAAGAAAACGGCGGCGGTGAAAACGGCGCCGGCAAGGGCGGCGAAGAGAGAGCCGGTCAAGAAGGCTGCGAAGGCTCCTGAGCAGGGCGGAACACCATCCGGTCAGGAAATCGTGAGCGATGGGGCAGGATCACCGGCATTGATTCCGCACTATTGCAGGGCTAAAATGCTCGTCAGATGAACTTCTTAACCTTATGCCCACCTTGAATCTTGACGGCAGTGAGCGCCGGGAGCGTTCTCATCGTCTTCAAGATCATTTCCAGATTCATCCGCAAGTGAATTGAGCGGGTTCCCGGTGGTCGTTATCCCAATTGGGCGATGTAGGTTACGAAGCTACTGACGCCGGGAACGACCGGGCATAGACGGGCACCAGAATCAAACGGGATCGAAGTTCCTCCACCTTCGCCTCGATCCGCTTTCGGTCGTCCTGGCTCACGCCGGAAATTCTCGGCAATAGCCCAGTCGCGGTGGACATTGCTTTCTCGGCCCTGGCGAAGAGCGGAGAGGTCCTGGTGGTCGCTGCGTCCAGCAGGATGAAGCCAGCGTTGAGTTCCCTTTGGACCAGGACGAGCAAATCGCGATCGGTTCTGGCCCGCAGCGCTACGAGTTTTCGGGTACGGTCGCCCACGTGGTCCTCCTTGACGGTATACGGTTGGCCGTCCAATTTCTCTACATCGATTACTTACCTGTTTAGGACGCAAAATCGTCGCCCGGAGTTCGCCAAAAGCGAAATCTCATGGCAGGATAACGATTTAGCGGCCAAGGCGATTCATCTTCTTATCCTGTATGACGGCGGAAGCCGGCGATGGTTAGCTGGTGGGCGTAGACGGTCTTCCAGACCCGGCCCCGTGCGGCACTCTCCGTCGGAACCCGGATGAAGCTCATTGCGCACTTGGATCACCGCTCACGATTCCAGCTTCTACAGCGGGACGCCTCCAAGCGGAACACATTGGTCCGAAGCCGAGCAACAATAGCCCCTATGAATGCTGAACTGCAACAGATTACTCACGTGCTTGAACAACTCGTCACCGTTCACCAAAGGCGGGCGTGGGACTAGGCCGGAAATGTCGCCAATATCGTTCTCGCCCTGTTGACGGCAGCGACATTGGTAGTCTTAGAGAAAACAGCTCTCAGCGTCCTGCGGCTGCTGATTCTTGCCATCCGTGTATGGTTGGTCGACGACCGCAGACACGTCTCACTTCTTGACTCGCACGGCCGACACCTCAAAAAATCGTACCCCGACACCATTCCCGGTGAACGGCCCACCCTCTGGGCCCATGTTCCAGACGCCAGTGAGGCGGTTGCCCCGTACCACGACGCACCAGCGCATGTCTACTCCGTCGCCCTCACTAATGTCGAAACAGTCCCTGCTACCGAACCGTCCATAGCTTCTAATCTCTTGGGTGGGGGCGATTCCGGGGCCGTTGGGCTCGAAGCGGCCGACCAGCGTTTCTCCTTCCTTCCGCACCGTCAGGGTGAAACTGTTGATTACTTCCGGGTAAGAACCGTCCGGCAGGAGTCGCCTGGGCATGCTGTGGTAGGTGCCCTGCCAAGTCCCGACCAATGTGGAGCCCCTCCGGGCTGCGGACGCGGCCAGAATGGATCCGGCAAGAACGGCTGAAATAGACAGAAGAAGCCTTTTATTCATCTTTTCTTCAATTGGGCCCGTTTCGACCCGCCTGCGCCCAACCACATCACACTGGTGCTGTGCAAGCAGAAGATCGTGGTCGGTCACGCGGGTGGCACCGGGCCGAGTGCGCCCACGCACCTCTCACCCTAGCCGCAAATAAACCCCGACGAACAGAACCAGAAGGAACAACAGCGTGACCAGCAACGCGCTGGTCGTAAGGAACGTCCTTTCGATCGTATTGAAGAGGACTCCCCGCGGGTGGAATCGATGCCGGAAATCGCCAAGCATGCCTCGCAACCTCCCGTACCTGCCCCCATTTTACGTCCAAACCGCCAAATCGGAGCCGCAATTCCCCTTTTCCGCCGGGGGTACACTGTAGCTATGGCCGCGATCCCCGAAGCCGTCGAGAGCGCTCCGCTCCCGTTGACGGCGCTCAGCGAAGACGAGAAGTTCTTTCAGTCCACGGTACGCAAATTCGCCCGCGAGCAGATCCGCCCCTACGTCCGCGAGATGGATGAGGCCGGCGTCTTCCGCAAGGACATTATCAAGCAGTTTTTCGAGATGGGCCTGATGGGCATCGAGATCCCCGAGGAGTATGGCGGCCAGGGCGGCAGCTTCTTTCAGGCCATCCTGGCGGTGGAGGAGCTCTCGGCCGTGGACCCTTCGGCCGGCGTGATCGTCGACGTCCAGAACACTATCTGCAATAACGCGCTCCTCAAGTGGGCCACCGCCGAACAGAAGGCCAAATACCTGCCGAAACTGGCCGAAAACATGGTGGCATCGTATGCGCTCTCGGAAGCCGGGTCGGGCTCCGACGCGTTCGCCATGGCCACGCGCGCCGAAGACCACGGCGGCCATTTTCTGCTCAACGGCCGCAAGTTGTGGATCACTAACGCCGCCGAGGCCGGCTTCTTTCTGCTGTTCGCCAATGCCGATCCCGCGGCCGGATACAAAGGCGTGACGGCTTTTCTGGTAGAGCGCGAGTTTCCCGGTTTCCAGGTGGGCAAGAAGGAGGACAAGCTCGGCCTGCGCGCGTCTTCCACCTGCGAGTTGATTCTCGACAACTGCCGGGTGCCGCGCGAAAACGTCATGGGCGAGGTGGGCAAGGGCTACAAGATCGCCATCGAAACGCTCAATGAGGGCCGCATCGCCATCGGCGCGCAAATGATCGGGCTGGCCCGCGGAGCGCTGGAACATGCCGTGGCCTATGCCCGCGAGCGTAAGCAGTTCGGCAAGCCCATCGGCGAATTTCAGGGTGTGCAGTTCGAGCTCGCCAGGATGGCGGTGGACGTGGAGGCGGCGCGCCTGCTGGTGTACAACGCGGCGCGTCTGCGCGATGCCGGCCTGCCGTTTCTGACAGAAGCGGCGATGGCGAAGTATTATAGTTCGGAGATCGCCGAGAAGACCGCTTCGAAGGCCATAGAGGTGCATGGCGGCGTGGGGGTCACCAAGGATTATCCGGTGGAAAAGCTGTACCGGGACGCCAAGATCGGGCGGATTTACGAAGGCACCAGCAATATGCAGTTGCTGACCATCGCCAAGAAACTGATCGGGAAGTGAGTTCGTCTCAGAAATTGAGGGAAACATGCGCACAGTGATGCTTTCGGCCGTAGTGGGGGTCTTGTGTCTGCCCATGCGGCCGGCTTTCGCCCAGGACAACAAAGACAACGTCAACGCGGCGGATATCATTCAAAAGTTCGCCGCCAAAGAAGCGGCATTCAAAGAGGCGCGCGGCGACTATACCTACACCCAGACGGTGAAATTGCAGGAAATAGATCCGCCTCCCACGGGACAGTGGTTCGAGGTCGACGACATTATCTTCAGCCCGGAAGGCAAGCGCACCGAACACGTGGTGAAGGCGCCGGTGCCGGATCTGAAACACATCATCCTGACGCCGGAGGACGCCGCCGATCTGCGCGACGTGCAGCCGTTCGTCCTCACCACGGCCGACATCGGCCTCTACAACATCAACTACCTGGGGCGTGAGAAGGTGGACGAAATCGGATGCTACACCTTCTCGGTGAAGCCCAAGAAGATGGAGCGGGGCAAGCGCTACTTCGAAGGCGAGATCTGGGTGGACGACCGCGACTACCAGATCGTCAAGACCTATGGCAAAGGCGTCGGTATCGTGGCCAAGGGCAACGAATTCCCGAAGTTCGAAACGTACCGCGAACAAATCGACGGGAAGTACTGGTTCCCCACCTACACCCACGCCGACGACACGCTGCACTTCCCAAACGAAAACGTCCACATCCGCATGACTGTGCAATACCAGGATTACAAGAGGTTCGTAGGCAGATCGACCATCACCTACGGGAAAACCGTGGACGACACCACGCCGCCGCCCAAGAAGAAACAGTAGCGTGGTACGATCCGGAGATGCCAACCAAAATCTCCCCGCAGCATAACGGCCCGATCCGCATTGAGGGCGAGTTCGAAATGGTCGACCCTGCAGGCGCTGCATTCGGGCTGGCGGGTCGAACCGTGATTTCCCTGTGCCGCTGCGGCCACTCCGCCAATAAGCCGTTTTGCGACGGCAGCCACAACCGGATGGCTTTTGCGGACACCGTGGTTGCCCGGGAACTGCCGCCGCCCAAGCCCAAACAGTAGAATCCGGACTCATTAATGGAGGTTCCCGAATTTCTCAACTCTTTGGGGCTATTGTGGCGCCAGCCTTGTAACAACCAATGGCAGGCTGTCGCCATACTGAGAGAAATGGACCTATGCCCAACAGGGCCGAGTAGTGCCTTGACGGGCCGACCGGATCGGTCATAATGAGATATTCCGCCGTTCACCCAGAGGCCGTTTGAATGAGGACTAACGCAGGAACCCCTGAATCGCTGCCGGAAGTGCTTCCGCCCGGCCAGCATGAACCAACGCCGCCCGGCTCTGGAAAATCGAAGAAACGCGGACTGATCTGGTTTGTTTTCCTGTTGATCGTCGCGGGTGTCGCGGGGTACGCGGTGTGGAGTGCCGGCCACCCCACCGCGGCCGGGAAAAAAGGCCAGGGCGGCGGCGGGGGAGGCTTTGGCGGAGGAGGCGGGGGCGCGGCGCTGGGCCCGGTGCCGGTAGTGGTGACAAAGGTCGCCCGCTCCAGCATCCCGGTCATTCTCAACGGGATAGGTAACGTGAGTCCGTACTACACTGTTACCGTCAAATCGCGGGTCGACGGCCAGATAATGAAGTTGCATTTCAACGAAGGCGATTTAGTCAAGGAAGGCCAGCTCCTGATCGAGATAGACCCGCGGCCTTATCAGGTTCAACTGGATATGGCTGAAGCCACGCTGGCGCACGACCAGGCTCTGCTAGCCAACGCGAAGGTAGATCTCGATCGTTACACGAAATTGGTGGAGACGGACGCTATTCCGAGCCAGCAACTGGATACCCAGAAAGCGCTGGTGGCGCAGTACGACGCCACCATCAAGCAGGATCAAGCCAACATCGAGAACGCCAGGCTGCAATTGGTTTATTCCAAAGTCACGGCGCCGATTACGGGTGTCTTAGGTCTGCGCCTGGTGGATCCCGGGAACATCGTCCACGCCTCCGACGCCAATGGCATGATCACCATCGCTCAGCTCCAGCCCATAGCCGTGCTGTTTACCATCCCTGAGGACAGCCTTCCGGCGGTCACGCAAAAGCTGCGGGCGGGCGTGCATCTGCCGGCGGATGCGTATAACCGGGACATGTCCAAGAAACTGGCATCCGGGATGCTGGTGACGCTCGATAACGAGATCGACAGTACCACCGGCACGTCGAAGCTGAAGGCGGTTTTCGACAATACGGACAATACGCTCTTCCCTCAGCAATTCGTCAACATCCGCCTGCATGTGGACACGCTGACCAATCAACTCGTGGTCCCCAACGTGGCGATCCAGAATGGCCAGCAGGGCACGTTCGTCTATGTGGTGGATGAGGATTCCACGGTGCATCTGAAAACCGTGCAGGTGGGAATCACCACCGAGACGTCAGCCGACATTCTGAGCGGCATTTCGGACGGGGACCGGGTAGTCGTGGATGGCACCGACCGGCTGATTGAAGGCGCCGTAGTCAGGGTACGGAAAGCCGGAGAGATGGAGAACCCGGCAGGCTACGACGCCGGCGCCGGCGGCCGTGGAGGCCGTGGCGGACGGGGTGGCCGCGGGGGCCGTGGGGGGCGTGACGGATCCAAGAAGGGCGACTTCCAAAAGGGCCAGAGCGGAGGCGCTGGCCGGTGAGTCCCTCCCGCATCTTCATCCTGAGGCCGGTGGCGACATCGCTGATGATGGCGGGGGTGGTGCTCGTCGGTGTCACGGCTTTCCGGCAACTGCCGGTCTCGGCGCTGCCCCAGGTGGACTACCCCACCATTCAAATCCAGACGTTTTACCCCGGCGCGAGCCCGGAGGTAGTGACCTCTTCGATCACCGCGCCGCTCGAGAAACAGTTCGGCCAGGTGCCCGGACTGACGCAGATGACGTCGATCAGTTCTTTTAGCAGCTCACTGATCACGCTGCAATTTTCGCTGGATCTCAGCATCGACGTAGCCGAGCAGGAAGTGCAAGCCGCCATCAATGCAGCCACCACTTTTCTCCCCACGAATCTCCCGGTTCCTCCGATCTACAGCAAGACGAATCCCGCCGACGCTCCGATTCTGACGCTGGCCATTACGTCTACGACGGTGCCCCTGCCCAAAGTCGAGGAGCTGGCTGAAACCCGCATGGCGCAGAGGATTTCCCAACTCAAGGGCGTGGGCTTGGTGAGCATCAGCGGAGGGCAGCGTCCGGCCGTCCGGGTGCAGGCGAATCCCACCGCGCTGGCGTCCTATGGACTAAGCCTGGAAGCCCTTCGCACGGCGCTCGCCAGCGCCAACGTGAACCAGGCCAAAGGCAGTTTCGACGGACCGGATCAGGCCTGGACCATTAACGACAACGACCAGCTTCAAGCCGGCGCTCAGTACGGGCCGATCATCGTGGCCTACCGCAATGGGGCGCCCGTTCGCATTCGAGATGTGGCCACCGTCATCGACGGCGCTGAAAACACCAAGCTCGCCGCCTGGGTGAACGACCAACGGGCCATCGTTCTGAATATCCAGCGGCAGCCCGGGACCAATATCATCAGCGTGGTGGATACAGTTCAAGGGCTGCTTCCGCAAATCGAAGCGTCTCTGCCGGAGGGGATCAAGGTGCAGGTCATCACCGACCGTACCACGACCATCCGGGCGTCGGTGAAGGACGTCGAATTCGAGCTGATGCTCACCACGGTGCTGGTGGTGATGGTCATCTTTCTTTTCCTGCGCAGCGCTTCGGCCACCATCATCCCGGGCATCGCCGTGCCTCTTTCGCTGGTGGGCACGTTCGCCGTCATGTACCTGCTGGGGTACAGCCTGGATAATCTTTCGCTGATGGCGCTCACGATTTCCACCGGTTTTGTGGTGGATGACGCCATCGTGATGATCGAAAACATCTCGCGCTATATCGAGATGGGCGAGTCCGCCATGCAAGCCGCGCTCAAGGGATCGGCGGAGATCGGATTCACCATCGTGTCGCTGACCGTCTCGCTGATCGCGGTGCTGATTCCCCTGCTGTTCATGGCGGATATCGTGGGCCGCCTGTTCCGCGAGTTCGCGGTGACTCTCGCGGTCACCATCATATTCTCGGCGTTTGTCTCCCTGACGCTGACGCCCATGATGGCGGCTCGCATCCTGAGGCACCATCCGGCAGCCGAGCAGGGCAGGTTGTACCGTTGGTCGGAGTGGGGCTTCGTCAAGACCATCGAAGGGTACGGCAAGATGGTTCGGGTGGTGCTGCGTCATCAGCCCCTGACGCTGCTGGTGGCTGTGGGCACGCTGGCCCTCACGATTTACCTTTACGCAATCGTCCCGAAGGGGTTCTTCCCGGTGCAGGATACCGGCGCTATCCTCGGCATTTCGCAGGCTCCCGAGACGGTCTCGTTTTCCTCCATGTCCAATCGGCAGCAGGAACTGGTCCGCGTCATCCGCCAGGATCCGGCGGTCGAGAATCTCACCTCGTTCATCGGCGCCGATGGCGTGAATACGACCATGAATAGCGGCCGTATCCAGATCACGCTGAAGCCGCTCGAACAGCGCGCCGGTGTTTCCGCGGTGGACGTGATCCGGCGGCTGGCATCGAAGCTGCAACAGGTGGCGGGGATCGAGCTTTACATGCAGCCCGTGCAGGATCTGACCGTGGAAGACCGGATCAGCCGGACGCAATACCAGTACTCGCTGGATGCGCCCGATAAGGCGCTGCTGGATCTGTGGGTTCCGCGCCTCCTGGACCGGATGAAGCGGCTACCGGAACTGCGGGACGTGGCCAGCGATCAGCAGAACAACGGCCTCGGACTGCTCGTCACTATCGATCGCGACACCGCTGGCAGGCTGGGCATCACCCCTCAGAACATTGACGACGCGCTATACGATTCCTTCGGCCAGAGGCAGGTATCGACGATTTATACACAAACCAATCAGTTCCATGTGATTCTCGAAGTGGCGCCCCACTATCAGCGGGACGCGGCGGCCCTGAAGGACATGTATGTGCCTATCGGATCGGCGTCGGCCAATCTGGCAACCACCATCGCACTGGCGGGGACGAATAGCGCTCTCACGGGCGCGGCGGCGCTGGCGCCGGCTCCGCTGGGAACGTTTGTGAGAGCATCCACGATTCCGTCTCCCATTACGATTAACCACCAGAGCCAGTTCCCCGTGGTCACCCTTTCATTCAATCTGGCTCCGGGAGCGTCGCTCGGCGCGGCGGTGGAGCATATCAAGCAGGTTACGCACGAAGTGGGCATGCCGGCCAGCATTGAACCCAGCTTCCAGGGAACGGCCCACGCATTTGAATCGTCGCTGGCCAACGAGTCGACCCTGATCCTGGCGGCCATGGTCACGGTGTACCTCGTTCTAGGCGTGCTCTATGAGAGTTTTATCCATCCCATCACCATTCTTTCCACGCTGCCATCGGCCGGAGTGGGCGCCATCCTGGCCCTGATTCTGTTCAAGAAAGACCTGGATGTGATTGCGCTGATCGGCCTCATTCTTCTGATCGGCATTGTGAAGAAGAACGCCATCATGATGATTGACTTCGCGCTGCAAGCCGAGCGCAAGGAAGGGAAATCGCCGGAGGAAGCCATCTACCAGGCGTGCCTGCTGCGCTTCCGTCCGATCATGATGACCACCATGGCCGCGCTGCTGGGCGCCGTTCCGCTGGCCTTCGGCAGCGGCGTAGGTTCCGAATTGCGGCAACCCCTGGGCATCTGCATCATCGGTGGCCTGCTGATCAGCCAGGTGCTGACGCTTTTCACCACGCCGGTTATCTATTTGTATTTCGGACGGGCCGCGGCCTGGGTCGCCCAGTTCCGCCGCTCCAAGGCTGACGAACTTCTTGCCGGGCCTGCATCGACTTAAAGCTGGCGCATATGAGCATTTCCACGCCATTCATCGAGAGACCGGTTGCCACCACGCTGTTGCTGGCGGCGGTGACGCTGGCCGGTGGGATCGGCTACACGCTTTTGCCGGTCGCCGCACTGCCGGCGGTCGACTTCCCGACCATCTTCGTCAGCGCCAGCCTGCCGGGAGCGAGTCCCGATGTGATGGCGGCGTCGGTCGCAACTCCCCTCGAGAAGCAGTTCACGCGCATCGCGGGGGTCACGGAAATGACCTCCAGAAGCTCGGTGGGCTCGGCGAACGTAACCCTGCAATTCGATCTGAGCCGCGACATCAATGGGGCGGCGCGCGAGGTGCAGGCCGCCATTAACTCCGCCGCGGGGTTTCTCCCGGCGAATCTTCCCTCCCTCCCCAGATACCGGAAAATCAATCCGGCCGACCAGCCGATTTTGCTGATGACACTAGAGTCGGATGTGGTGCCGAGGCCGCAGTTGTACGACATCGCCTCCTCGGTGTTTGCGCAGAAACTGGCGCAAGTCAGCGGCGTAGGCCAGGTTCAGGTGGGCGGCAGTTCGCTTCCCGCGGTTCGCATCGAAGTGAATCCGCAGCCGCTCTCCCGCTACAACGTGGGTCTCGATCAGATCGGCACGTTCCTGCAAGGCGCCAATGCGAATAAACCGAAAGGCTCGCTCTCGAACTCCCAGCAGGACATTCCGATTTACGCCACCGACCAGCTTTTCCTGGCAAAAGACTATAAGGAGCTGGTGGTGGTCTATCGCAACGGCGCACCCGTCCGCCTGTCGGACCTCGGCCGCGTGATCGATGCCAACGAAGACGTCCGGAACCTCGGCATTGTCAATGGCAAACCGATGGTGCAGATCCAGATCAGCCGCCAGCCGAACGCCAACATTATCGACACCGTCGCGCGGATCAAAGCTTTGATGCCGCAGTTTCAGGCCCAGCTTCCGCCAACCGTCCGTTTCAAGATCGCCAGCGACCGCACCATCACCACCCATGATTCCCTGCGGGACGCGCAACGCAACGTGATCGTCTCCATTGGGCTGGTGGTTTTGGTAGTGTTCGTCTTCCTCCGCAGCGGCTGGTCGACGTTTATTCCAAGCGTATCGGTGCCCGTTTCCATCATCGCCACGTTCGGCGCGATGTATTTGATCGGGTACACCCTGGACAATCTTTCGCTGATGGCTCTGACCATTGCCACGGGATTCGTGGTGGACGATGCGATTGTGGTGATCGAAAACATCACGCGTCACCTCGAAAATGGCATGAAACCGATGCAGGCTGCCCTGAAAGGCGCGGAAGAGATCGGTTTCACCGTTCTGTCGATGAGCATCTCGCTGATTGCCGTCTTCATTCCCATCCTGATGATGAGCGGCGTGGTGGGGCGCCTGTTCCGCGAATTCGCGGTGGTTCTTTCGGTCTCCATTGCCATCTCCATGGTGGTCTCCCTGACGGTGGTCCCCATGATGTGCGCGTGGCTCCTCAAGGAACACCGCGGCCACGGATGGGTTTATAACCAGAGCGAAAAATTCTACCGGTGGGTCATCTCCACTTATGCGTCGGCGCTCAACGTCGTGCTGGATCATCCGGCATCCGTCCTGCTCATCCTGTTGCTCACGGTGGGCATTAACGTCTACCTTTACGCTAAGATCCCGAAGGGATTTTTTCCGCAGCAGGATACCGGGCGTCTGCAGGGCAACGTTCAGGGTGAGCAGCACATCTCGTACCGGTCGCTGGTGGAGAAAGCCAAATGGTTCGAAGAGAAGGTCCGGATGGACCCGGATGTCGAGACAGTCACCATGGTAGTGGGCTCCAGCGGGGGCGGATTCGGCGGCGCGAACTCGGCGCAAATCAACGTTCAACTCAAACCGGTGGGCGTTCGCAAGTCCACCTCGGACCAGGTGATCGCCCGTCTGCGCCGCCAGACTTCGGGCGTGCCCGGGGCTGCCATGTTCCTGCAGAACTCCCAGGACGTGCGCATCGGCGGCCGGCAAAGCAACGCGCAATACCAGTACACCCTGCAGGGTCCCAGTTTCGACGCGCTGGCGGAATGGGGGCCGAAGCTCCTGGACAAGCTCTCGACGCTTCCGGAGATTGCCGACGTCAGCTCCGATCAGCAGAATTCCGGCTTGTCGTCGAATGTGATCATCGACCGCGATACCGCATCGCGCCTCGGTCTCACGGCGCAAGCGGTGGACTCCGCGCTCTATGACGCTTTTGGGCAGCGCCAGGTCTCGGTAATGTACAAGTCGATCAATCAGTACCACGTGGTTCTGGCGCTGCAGCAGCAATGGTGGGAGAGCCCGGACTTCCTCAAGACGATCTACGTGCAGACGCCCAAAGGCACCGACGTTCCTTTATCGACCTTCACGCACTTCACACAAGGGCTCACGCCCATTTCGCTGCCACACCAGGGGCAGTTCCCGGCAACCACGATTTCGTTCAACCTCGCCTCGGAAAACATCGCGCTGAGCGACGCCGTGGCCGCGATCAACCGGGCGGAAGTGGAAATGGGCCTGCCTGCCAACATCACGGGCAGTTTCGCCGGCACCGCGCGGGCCTACCAGGAAGCGCTGCAGAATCAGCCCATCCTGATCGCGACGGCGCTGATCGCCGTTTATATTGTGCTGGGAATGCTGTACGAGAGCCTGATTCACCCGTTGACCATCATCTCGACGCTGCCGTCGGCCGGCGTAGGCGCGCTGGTGGCCATGGTCCTGTTCAAGAGCAACCTGGACCTCATGGGCATGATCGGAATTATCCTGCTGATTGGCATCGTGAAAAAGAACGCCATCATGATGATCGATTTCGCGCTGGCGGCCGAACGGAACGAAGGGATGAATTCGCGGGATGCCATCTACCAGGCCTGTCTGCTGAGGTTCCGGCCCATCATGATGACCACCATGTGCGCGCTGCTGGGCGGGATGCCGATGGCGCTCGGATGGGGCGCGGGGGCGGAGTTGCGCAAGCCTCTCGGAATCTCCATTGTGGGCGGCCTCCTGGTCAGCCAGATGTTGACTTTGTTCACCACGCCCGTGATTTATCTTTATTTCGACCGGCTGCGCAAGCGTTTCACCCGGCGGCAGCCGAGTTACCGCCACCGTCCCGGTTTTCTTATTCCCGGCGGGGCAGCGGAGAGCGGTGATTGATGACGCGACTTTCGAAAATTTCAGTTCTTGCCTTCCTGCTCTGCTCAGGCTGTACCATCGGCCCAAAATACCAGCGGCCCGTGGCGCCGGCGCCGGTGGCCCTCAAGGAGATGGCCGGCAACGACCGGTGGAAGATGGCGACTCCCAGCGACGATCTGCTCAAGGGCAAGTGGTGGGAGATTTTCGGCGATCCGCAACTGAACCGGCTGGAAGAGTTAGTCACCGTCAATAACCAGAATGTAAAGCAGGCGGAAGCACAGTTCCGGCAGGCGCGGGCATTGGTTGCCGCCAATCACGCCAACTACTATCCCACTATCGGATCGACCCCGGCGATCACGCAAAGCGACGCGGGAAGAAATACTGGCAGGGGTAATGGAACGAGTCAGAGCTTTTCGTTACCCGCAATTGCGAGTTGGGAGCCGGACCTGTGGGGCCGGGTTCGTTTGTCGGTGGAGAATGCGGTGAACAACGCGCAAGTGAGCGCGGCCGATCTCGAGAATATCCGGCTCAGCCAGCAGGCGCTGCTGGCGACCGATTACTTTTTGCTGGCGGCGCAGGACATGCAGCTAAAGGTGCTACGCGATACCATCACAGCCTACGAGAAAAACCTGCAGCTCACCATCAACCGCTATAACGGCGGAGTCGCGTCGAAGTCCGATATTACCCTGGCGCAAACCCAGCTTGCCGGCGCCAAGGCCCAGAGTACGGATATGCGCATCGCGCGGGCGCAGGACGAGCACGCCATAGCCATGCTGACCGGGCAGACGCCAGCCTCCCTCGAGATTGGAACCACCACGATCGCCGGCCCGCCGCCGCCCATCCCGGTGGCGGTTCCATCGCAACTTCTGGAGCGGCGTCCCGATATCGCGGCCAATGAGCGCCAGGTAGCCGCCGCGAACGCGAACGTGGGCATTGCCGAGACTGCCTACTATCCCACGTTGACTCTTTCGGCAACCCCCGGCCTTCTCTCTACAACTCTGAAAAATCTGTTCACCTACGCGAGCCGCAGTTGGTCCGCGGGCCCTTCGCTCTCTCAAACCCTGTTCGATTTCGGCCGCCGCGGCGCCGCGCTGGAGGGCGCCGAATCCGCCTATGACGCGACTGTCGCCGCTTACCGGCAGACGGTTCTCTCCGCCTTTCAGGAAGTGGAGGACGATCTTTCGAATTTGCGCTACCTGGCGGAAGAGGCGGTGCAGGAGGACGAAGCCGTGGTAGCTGCCCAGCAGGCGCTGAGTCTCGAGTTGCAACGGTACAGGGCCGGAACCGATTCCTATCTGAACGTCATCACGACCCAGATCATCGCATTAGGCGACGAGCAGACTGCCATCACCATCCTGCAGCGGCGCATGACTGCGGCAGTGGATCTGGTCAAGGCCCTCGGCGGCGGATGGGACGCCTCGACCTTGCCGTCGGTCAATGCACTTCGTTCGGTTGCGGTGGCCGATCCGAAGAGTACTCCGAAAAACGGTGCAGGGGATTCGAGACAGCGGCCTTGACCTGTGGGGCGGGCTTCAGCCCGCCAACCTGACCTCGGGGAAATGTTGAAGTATCCTTATTTACGATCTTCGATCTAAGAATCTAATGTCGCTATCACATGTTTTATCGGCGTTTATCTGCGTTCATCGGCGGCTAAAAAGATCCTCTTCCTTCTCGACCGTTAAGCCACGATAGCCTTCACCACGTTTGCCTGTTCCACACCCGTGAGCTTCACGTCCAGCCCCTGGTACCGGTAACTGAACCTCTCGTGGTCGATGCCGAACTGGTGCAGGATCGTCGCCTGAAAATCGCGCACGTGGACGGGGTCGCGAACGATGTTATAGCTGAAGTCGTCCGTCTCACCGTGAACCACGCCGCCTTTGATACCGCCGCCGGCCATCCATAAAGAGAAGCAGCGCGGGTGATGATCGCGGCCGTAATCCGTCTTGGTCAGCTTGCCCTGGCAGTAGATGGTCCGGCCGAACTCCGCCGCCAGAATTACCAGCGTATCCTCCAGCATGCCGCGCTGCTTGAGGTCCTGCACCAGGCCCCAGCACGCCTGGTCCATCTCTTTGCACTGCGTGGACAGCACATCCGGAAGGTCGGAGTGTACGTCCCAGCCGCGATGGTAAACCTGCACGAAGCGCACGCCGCGTTCCGCCAGGCGGCGCGCCATCAGGCACGTCTGCGCGAACGACGCCGGATTGCGCGCGTCCTCGCCGTAGAGCTTCCACGTACTGTCCGGCTCCTTACTCGTATCGGTGAGTTCGGGCACCGACGCTTGCATCCGGAACGCCATTTCGTACTGCGCGATGCGCGTGCGAGTCTCGGGGTCGCCCAGGCGATCCAGTTGCAGCTTGTTCATCTCCGAGAGCGAATCGAGCATGCGCCGCCGCACTTCCACCGGCACGCCCTCCGGATTGTTGATGAACAGCACCGGGTCGGTCCCGGCGCGGAGGCTCACGCCGGAATACTGGCCCGAAAGGAAACCGGCGCTCCACATGCGCGCGGAGATCGCCTGCACGTTGGCCTTGGGATTATTGTGCTTGGCCTGCAGCACCACGAACGTGGGCAGATTCTGATTCATGCTGCCCAGCCCGTAACTCAGCCACGACCCGATACACGGCCGGCCGGGCACCTGCTGCCCGGTCTGGAAAAACGTAATACCGGGCTCGTGGTTGATGGCCTCCGTATACATGGAACGGACAATGGCGATGTCGTCCACCATGCGCGCGGTGTAGGGCAGCAGTTCGGAAACCCACGCGCCGCTCCTGCCATACTGCGCGAATTTGAAGACGGAAGGCGCGATGGGAAACCGCGTCTGCCCGCTGGTCATGGTGGTGAGACGCTGGCCGTTGCGTATGGATTCGGGCAGGTCTTTGTCGAACATGGCGTCCATCTTCGGCTTGTAGTCGAACGTCTCCATCTGCGGCGGCGCGCCCACCAGGTGCAGATAGATGCAGCGCTTCGCCTTGGGCGGAAAATGCGGCAACCCCGGAAGCGCCCCGACTGCCTCCGCGGCGCGTGCCTTGGGCAGCAGCGACGCCAGCGCCAGCGCGCCGATGCCGTGCGCCGCGCGGGAGAAAAAGCGCCGCCGCGTCTCTTCCGCCGCCATTTCGGTGGCCAGCGGATCGAGCGCGTGACGCCCCGGCGCGGTGGCGCGCAGCGATTCGCGGTCGAGCCGCAGCGTCGCCGGACTATAGTGGCCGTCGTCGTCCGGCAGCAGGATGGATCTGGGGCTCGTCATTTGTTTAGTACCTCGTCGAGATTCAAAAGCTGGCCGCCCCGGCGCCGTGGCGCGGAGCGATTCGCGGTCGAGCCGCAGCGTCTCCGGACTATAGTGGCCGTCGTCGTCCGGCAGCAGGATGGATCTGGGGCGCGTCATTTATTTAGTACCTCGTCGAGATTCAAAAGCTGGCCGCCCCGGCGCCGTGGCGCGCAGCGATTCGCGGTCGAGCCGCAGCGTCGCCGGACTATAGTGGCCGTCGTCGTCCGGCAGCAGGATGGATCTGGGGCTCGTCATTTGTTTAGTACCTCGTCGAGATTCAAAAGCTGGCTGGCGAGCATGCTGAGCGCGGCATGTTCGGAGGGCGGAAGCGATGGGTCCGGCTTGCGGTCGCCATCGTCCAGGAATTTGCGCGCATCTTCGGGGTGGGCGCTATAGTAGCGCTCGAAATCGTCGTAGGCGCGGCGCGCGATGAGCCGCTCGCTGGCGGCCAGCGGCCGCCCCAGCACGCGCGCGGCGATGTAATCGAGGCGGGCATCGAAACCGATGGCGTTCTCCATGGCCGTCTCGGCCAAGTACCGCGCGGCCTCCACGAATTGCACATCGTTCATGGTGGCCAGAGCCTGCAGCGGCGTATCGGTTCGCTCGCGCCGCACCACGCAGGATTCGCGCGTGGGGCCGTTGAACACATCCATGGACGCCGGCGGCGCCGCGCGTTTCCACAAGGTATAGATCGAGCGCCGGTAGAGCCCCGTGCCGGAATCGGCCTTGTAGAAGCGCGTGTTGGAGCCCTCCATCGCGACCGCCTCCCACAGGCCATCGGGCTGGTACGGCTTCACGCTGGGGCCGCCGATCTGCGGCGCCAGCAGTCCGCTGACCGCCAGCGCGTAATCGCGGATCATCTCGGCATCCATGCGGAAGCGCGGTCCGCGGCTGAGCAGCCGATTCTCGGGATCTTTGGCGATTTTATCGGGCGTCGCCACGGCCATCTGGCGGTAAGTCGCGGAGTTCAGCACCTGGCGATAAAACCGCTTCATGTCCCAGCCGCTCTCGCGGAAATCCACTGCCAGCCAGTCGAGCAATTGCGGGTGCGAAGGCGGTTCGCCCTGGCTTCCGAAATCGTCCGCCGTTTTCACCAGCCCCACTCCGAAAATCTCCTGCCACATGCGATTGACGGCCACGCGCGCGGTGAGCGGCTGGTCTTCGGTGAAGAGCCAGCGGGAAAATCCCAGGCGGTTGCGCGGAAGAGACGCCGCCATGGGCGGCAGAATGCCGGGAGGATGCGCGTCCACGCGGTCGCGCTTCTGGTCGTATGCGCCGCGGTAAAGCGTGTAGGCGAACGGTCTCCGATCGGTGCGCTCTTCCATCACCAGGGTCGCGGAGCCGCGGCCCTGGATCTCACGCAGGTCGAGATTCAAGCGGTGCTGCTCGGCGGCCAGCTTCTTATAGGGCTCGTACTGCCGCGCCAGGAACCAATCGAGCAGGTTCCCGCGCGCGGAAGGGGTGAGCGCCGCCGTGGGATACTTGAGCGCCGCCGCGGTGTCGGGCCACACGGCCAGCAGGTGCGCTTCGGCCTGGCTCAGCACGCGGTGGTAGAGATGAAACTCCGACACCGCTCCGCCCACCAGAGACTTGCCGAGCGTGATATTTTCATCCGTTTCGATGGAGCCGTTCAGGCGTGCGGTGCGCGCACCCAACCCCGCGAGCACCACGGGCTCGCCGTTCAGGTACAGCATCATGCCGGTCTGATTGCGCGACCCGTCATAGGTGCCGACCAGTTCGTTCCACGTGCCGGGAAGCACCGTACGGGCCTGGGCCGCGCGGACTTCGATGCCCTGCCCGCTATCGCCGATCAGCCGGAACCCGATCTGCCCGTTATCGGCATCCACCGACCAACCGCGCCCGCGGTCCTTGGTGTTCTGCTGCGAAACCACCACGTACTTCTCGGCTTTCTCGGGAGAAAAGAAGCGCACGCTGATGGAGAGCGGCCTTTCGGCTTGCGCCTTCGGGCTGTCCTTGAGGCTCTCGCCGTTGGCAAATTTCGCGGCCGCGAACACGTCGTCCGCCGCTTCGATGGGCTGTGCCTTCGGCTCGGGCGTGCGTTCCGCGAGCCACTTCTCGAAATCGCCCGCGGCCCCGGCGCGCGCGTGTTCCATCTCCGTGGCCACGGCCGCGAGCCGCGCCGTTTTCTGCTCCCACGCGGAACGGTCGGTCTGGCGAGGCACGAACACGATGGGCGGCGTGTCGGCCAGGTTGCCGTCCATGATTTTCTGCGTGGTGTTGCGGAAGAAGGCGCCCAGCGCGTAAAAATCCTTTTGCAGGATGGGGTCGAACTTGTGGTCGTGGCAGGTGGCGCAGCCCACCGTCAGACCGAGCCACACCGCGCCCACGGTATCGGCGCGATCCTTGGCGTAAATCTCGGCGTATTCGTCTTCGATGATGCCGGCTTCGTTGGTGGTTTCGCCGCAACGCAGGAAGCCGGTGGCGATGCGCTGGTCGAGCGTGGGATTGGGCAGCAGATCGCCGGCCAGTTGTTCGATGGTGAACTCGTCGAAGGGAAGGTTGCGGTTGTAGGCTGCGATCACCCAGTCGCGAAACGGCCAGATGTCGCGGTAATTGTCGAAATGGATGCCATTGGTATCGCCGTAGCGGGCCGCGTCCAGCCAGTAGCGGGCGCGATGCTCGCCATAGTGGGGCGAGGCCAGATAGCGGTCCACCATGCGCTCGTACGCGTTGGGGCCGTTGTCCTGCAGGAAGGCCTCGACTTCGGCGGGCTTCGGCGGCAGGCCGGCGGTGTCGAGCGCGACGCGCCGAATCAGCGTGCGCTTGTCCGCAGCCGCGGCGGGCGAGAGGCCCTTTTCTTCCAGCTTCGCCAGGATGAAGCGGTCGATGGGATTGCGCACCCAGGCGGCATCGCGGACCGCGGGCGGTTTGGCCTTGACCGGCGGCTGAAAAGCCCACTGTTCCTTCCACGGCGCGCCGGAATCGATCCAGCGCTTGATGGTCGAGATCTGCGCGGGCGTGAGCGTCTTATGCGCTTCCGCCGGAGGCATGCGGAAATCGGCATCGCCGGAGCTGATCCGCTGGTAGACCAGGCTCTCGGCGGACTTGCCAGGCACGATGGGTGTGCCGTCAGCCCGCGCCGCAAGCGCCGAGTCGCGGCGGTCGAGCCGCAAGTCCGCCTGCCGCGATTCGCTATCGGGCCCGTGGCACTGGAAGCAGTTGTCGGAAAGGATCGGGCGGATTTCCCGCTGAAAATCGACGTTTTGCGCCAGTAAAAGACGCGCCGCACAGAGCGTCATGGCTCCGGCTGCGATCCGGTGATCGAACAATTCACCCTCCCTGAATGTACTGGGTACAGTATATCGCTGCGGGGAGGCGGCGGCACGCATGGACCGTGCCACCCTGGGGCGAACCCCGCGGGACCCATGGCACTTCTGTCGTCGGCGGAAAACGTCCAAGCGTCGCAGCAAAGCTGCGCGTCTGTGGGGATCGATCCAGGCGCACTTCCGGAAAGCCCACTAGCAGGTTGCGGAAAAAGGGCATTCCGGGACCGCTCCCTCACGGGGTGCCCCTTGGGCCCGGCTCTGTAAGTGCCTGCAAAAGAACGAGCGCGTTTCTGAGCCGCGCGCGTAAGCAAGCGGTTGACGGGCTTTTTCCGCAGCCCGCTTGTGTCCAACTATGCCGGCTCCTCGGCCCGGCTGGCTCCAGACACACGCACTCCCGTCACGAATCCTTCGGCTCGGACCACGAGCGCTTGGCAAAACCGGGATCGCTGCAGGGGAGGCGACGGCCCGCGCGGACCGTGTCGTCGTGGGATGGCGCACCATTTATTAGCACACTCCATGGATGAGTGCTAAGTGGTTTCGCGTAGACTATTGGACATTATTACTAACCAAAATGGACGATGGATCCACATTAATTGCTTATGGCGAACATCATGCCTTTCGATTTGCCAAAGGCGGGTTGCCGCTTATATACTCAAAGTATGCTCCGCCTTCGGCGCGGGGCGAGGCTTGGAGCGGCAGAAGACTATGGATAGCATCTTTGAGGAATTAGTCGCGGTCGATTCGACAAGAGCTTTCAACTTCTTTCTGACCGGTCTCAGGGAAACCGCGGCAACGGTAAGATTCAAGAATGACGAGATGTTCTATGTCGCGAGTATCCTCGCTCATTACTCTCAGACGTCGCGTTTCGACACTACATCGAACCCCTCCATGGCCGATCTGTCAGAGGTATTCGACAACTTTGTTATGCAGACTAGCGGGCTGACGAGTTCGGAACTCTTGGAGTTCGGCGGATCTCAGGTCCTGCTGTTCGCGGGCTTCTTCCGTGACCAGATGCGTTGGAGGCATAACGTGAAATGGTATGACCAGATCGGCCAGTCGCTGTATGAAAGGGCGAGTCAGCATTCGAACAATCTGAAGAAGCGCGCACTGTTTGACGGTCTGTCCGAATCCTTTCCGGAGTGGACAATTATATGCCGAAATTTGAGTAGGACTCTCCGTGAGAATCGACTTCTCTTAAAGATTAATTAGGAGGATCGAACGAGGAAAGGCGTCGGAACCGAGGATCTGGAAGCGCGCATCTAAGTCGCCTTCAGTCCGGAATCCGCTTGCCAGCCCGGCAGGGGCTCGCTCCTGAGGATAGGCATCTCCGTTTTGCGAATCAGGATCCCGAGGACTACCGGTCAACGCAGGCCCTTCACATTCGCGGCATTGGGGCTCGTCCCAAAAGCCCGCTAACAAGGAGCTCAGCCGCCGATGAACGCCGATCGGCACGAATAAGGCGAACCCTTTGTTATTCGTGTTTGTCCGTGTTCCTTCGTGGCCAATCCGCTCTCGCGCTCAAGGACGCCGAACTATACAGATCGACGCCGAATGCCGCTTCCGCATCCAGCCCCACCGGGTACCACAACTTCGCCGCGCCCTCGCTGGGCGAAACCGGGGATGTGGACTAGTCGGCGGTCCACCTCGCCGGCAATGGACGCGAGGCCATGGAGTCCGCGATTTCGGCGCCTGCGCGGCATCCGCTCGCCGATTGTCGCCCTGACGGCGAGCGTCCCGGAAGAGACGCGAGAGGCTTGTGAAGCGGCGGGCATGGACGTCTTCGGCGCCAAGCCGGTCCGCGTGGACGAGGGCGGTTCCATTCTCAAGCGCTTCCGTGCTTAACTGTGTCTATCTGAACTCATACTCCCAGTTGCGCCGCCGCGCGGTGGAATTTGTCGGCCGCTTCTCCGCCGCGGGTCCCATTCTGGTGCTCGCCTCGGTGCGCGCCGCGGCCGATGAGGTGGCGCTCGAAGCCTGCACTACCGCGCTTGCGGGCGTTCGCCGCTTCGCGTTTCGCGAATTCGTGCTGGAATTTTCCGCCGGGGAGTTGAATCGCCGCTCGCTCATTCCCGTGGGCCGATTCGTGCGCGAAGCACTGGCCGCGCGCGTCACCGCCGGCGCGCTCGAGCGCGGCGAACTCACTTACTTGCGGCCGGTCGCCGGCTTCCCCGGTTTCCCGCGCGCTTTGACCGCGACCTTCGAAGAGCTCCGGCTCAACGCCATCGACGCCGAGCGTTTGCGCACCTGCGGCGAATCGGGTCCGGACCTCGCGCGGCTGCTCGACGCCTACACGCGCGAGCTTTCCGAACGCCGTTTTGCCGACCACGCCGCCCGCGTCCAACTGGCCCGCGACGCGCTTTCCGCCAGCTACAACACGCTGCGCCAGACGGCCGCGGTGGCGCTCGATCTGGCCCCGCGCAGCACCCTGGAGCGCGAACTGCTCGCCTCCGTGATGAGCGCGGCGCGCTTTGCGCTCGATCTGCGCATCTCTCCGGACAACCCGGCGGGCAGCGAGCCGGACACCACGGAGCCGGCTTCCTCCCTGGAATCGTTGCAGCGCTATCTCTTCTCCACCGACGCCGTGCCGGCGCGCGAGGAGGATGGCAGCGTGGTCGTCCTCTCCACTTCCGGCGAGGCGCTGGAGTGCGTGGAGATCGCCCGCGCCATCCACGCGGCGGCCGCTGAAGGCGTGCCCTTCGACCAGATCGCCATCCTGCTCCGCTCTCCCGAACGCCACCAGCCGCTCATTCTCGAAGCTCTGCGCCGCGCCGGAATTCCCGCGTCGTCCGCGCTCGGCGCGCGGCGGCCGGACGGGGCCGGGCGCAGTCTGCTCGCTCTGCTGCACTGCGCCGAAGATGGGCTCTCCGCGTCGCGGTTCGCCGAGTACTTGTCGCTGGGCCAAGTGCCATTGGAAGACGAGCCCGCAACGCCGGCGCTGTGGGAGCGGCTGCTCGTGGATGCGGCGGTAATCGGCGGGGTCTCGCGCTGGGAGACGCGCCTGGCGGGCCTGCGCGAGCAGTTCCATCGGCGCCATGCCGCGGAAGAGGACGACGAGGCGCGCGAGTTGCTGGCACGGCGCATTCAGGCGCTGGAAAATCTCGAGCGGCTCGCCTTGCCCACGATCGCGCGGCTGGCGGCGCTGCCTCGGCACGCGCTGTGGGGCGAATGGACTACCGCTCTCACCGAACTGGCCGAGTTCGCGCTGAGCGAGCCCGAGCGAGCCATCGAGCTGTTGGAAGAGCTGGAGCCGATGTCGGCGATCGGCCCCGTGTCGCTGGGAGAAGTGCTGCTGGTGCTGAGTCCGCGCCTGAATTCGCTGACCGTAGCGCCCAAGGAGTCGCGCTTCGGCAAGGTATGGCTCGGCTCGGTGGATGAGGCGCGCGGAATGGCGTTCCGCCGCGTATTCGTTCCGGGCCTGAATGAAGGCCTCTTTCCACGCCCTCCGGCTGAGGATCCGCTCTTGCTGCACGCACAGCGGAGCGAATTGGGAATCGAGCTGCGCGCCGACGACACCGAGCTGCTGGGCATCGCCGCGGCCTGCGCCTCCGAGCGGCTGCATTTTTCGTTCTCGCGGTTGGACCTGCTCACCGGGCGCGAGCGCGTCCCGTCGTTCTACGCGTTTGCGGCGCATCGCGCAGCGGGGGGGCGCGAAATGGGCGTGCGCGAATTCGAATCGCGCGCGCGGTCGGCCACCCAGACGCGCATCGGATGGCCCGCGCCGCCGGATGCCGCCGCGGCCATCGACGATGCCGAGTTCGATCTCGCCACGCTCGCTCCGCTGGCCCCCGGCTCGGGCCAATATCTGAAGAGCCTGCCGGGCCGCTCGGTGGAATCGCTGCGCGCGCGTTGGGCCCGCTGGCACAAGGCGTGGAAGGCCCCCGACGGGCTTCTGGTGGAGGAGATCGGCAGCAGTGCGCTCACGCCCTACCTGCTCACCGAGCGCCCCTGGTCGCCCTCGATCTTGCAGCAGTACGCGCGCTGCCCCTATCGCTTCGCTCTGCGCGGCATTTATGGACTGCGCGCCGCCGAGCAGCCCTCCGGCATCCAGCGCATGCACCCCGCCACGCGCGGCGAGCTCTACCACGCCGTGCAATTCGAATTGCTCCGCGGCGCAGGGCCACTTAATAAAGCCCCGCTGGAGGACGTGCTCCAACAAGTCGCGGAGCGCTTCGCAGCCGATCTCGCGCCCGCCATTCCGCAGATCTGGCGCGCCGAAATCGACGCCATTCGCGCCGATCTGCGCGGCTGGCTGCAACAAAGGGCAGCGCTCGAGCCGGACTGGACGCCCGAATTCGCGGAGCTCAGTTTCGGTTTGCGCGACCCCGTGGGACGCGACCCGCGCAGCCGCAAAGAGCCCGTCGAGATCGAGGGCGGCTTCCGCCTGCAAGGGTCGATCGACCTGGTGGAGCGGCACGCGAGCGGAGTGCTCCGCGTGGTGGACCATAAGACTGGCCGCGTGCCCGATCCGCGGCCCGAACTGGTGGGCGGAGGCGAGGTGCTGCAACCGGCGTTCTACGCCCTGGCCGCCGAAAAGATTCTCGGCGAGCGCGTGGCTTTCGGACGCCTTTATTATTCGACCATCGCGCAGAACTACGCCACGGTGGATGTGCCGCTAAACGATTGGGCGCGCCAGCGCGCCTTGCAGGTGCTGCGCGCGATCGACGAGGCTATGCGCAACGGGTTCCTGCCGGCCGCGCCGCGCAAAGACGGATGCAAACGCTGCGAGTATCTGCCGGTCTGCGGCCCTTATGAAGAGGAGCGCGTGGGCGAGAAATCGCAGCCCGAGCTGAAGGCGCTGAAGGAGCTGCGCACATGGCGATAACGATGGGGGGCGGGTTGGAGTGCCCAATGGTAACCAGTTCTAGCAGGTTGCGGAAAAAGGGCATTCCGGGACCGCTCCCTCACGGGGTGCCCCCTGGGCCCGCCTCTGTACGTGCCTGCAAAAGAACGAGCGCGTTTCTGAGCCGCGCGCGTAAGCAAGCGGTTGACGGGCTTTTTCCGCAGCCTGCTAATAAAGGCGCGATTCGGTATAAACGGTGGGGCGGACCCCCCGGTCCGCAGCCGGCCCCCTGGCCGGCTTCCACAGGGAGGCATAGGCTGGATTCCTTGAGAGGCGCGCGGGTCCGGGGGGACCCGCGCGGACCTGGGGGCCCGCCCAACATTAAGGAGCGTCTCACTTGCCTCTAGCCCACCCCGCTCTCGACTCTCCACTCGACCAAAGCTGCGTGGTGGAAGCCTCCGCCGGCACCGGCAAGACCACCGCGCTCGTAAACCGCATGGTCGATGCCATCGCCGCCGGCACCGCAGTCGAGACCATTGTGGCCGTCACCTTCACTCACGCCGCCGCGGGCAATATGAAACTGCGCGTGCGCCATGAACTGGAACAGCGCCGCTCGAGCGAACTCGACCCCGCCACGCGCGAGCGCCTGGGCAGCGCGGCCCGCTCGCTCGACCGCGCTTTCATCGGCACCATCCACGCTTTCTGCGCGCAATTGCTGCGCCGCCGTCCGGTGGAAGCCGGGGTCGACCCTGTATTTCAGGAACTCGCGCAGCCCGACGCCCTGCGCGTCTTCGTGAGCGTGTTCCAGCGCTGGATCGAGCAGCGTCTCGCGTCGCCCTCGCCCGCGCTGGTCCGGGCGCTCGCGCGCCTGTCCTGGCGGGAAGAGCGCGATGGCGCCGAGCCTCTGGATGCGCTGCGGATGGCGGCATGGTCGCTCGCGGAGTGGCGCGATTTCAACGCTCCCTGGGACAAGCGCGGCTTCGACCGCGACGCCGGCTTGCATGCGCTCATCGCCAAAGCCGAAGGCATGCTCGAACTGCGCAATCGGTGCGCGCGCCGTCAGGATGTGCTCTACGACGGGTTGCGTCCCCTGGCCGAATTCCTGGAGCGCGTGGAGCGCGCCCGCGCCGCCGAACTCTTCGACGGCAATGTCATCGAGAACGAAGTGCTCCGTCTGCCACGCGACATGAAATGGCTCAAGCATGGCCACGGCAAATACGGCGACGGCATTACACGCGAGGCGGTGGCGGCTGCCTGGGAAGAACTGCGCGCCGCCATCGAAGAGTTTGGCCAACACGCCGATGCGGACCTGGCCGCGCACTTACGCGACGAGCTGTGGGAAGTAGTGGGCCTCTACCAGCAGCGCAAGCGCATTGCGGGCCAGCTCGATTTCATGGACCTGCTGCTCTATGCCCGCGACCTGCTGCAGCACGACGGCGCGCGGGCCCAATTGCAGAAGGACTACCAGCGCATATTCGTCGACGAATTTCAGGATACCGACCCGCTGCAGGCCGAGATCCTGCTGCTTCTCGCCGCCGCCGACCCCGCGGAGCGCGACTGGGGCAAAGCCATCCCCGCCCCCGGCAAGCTCTACGTGGTGGGCGACCCGAAACAATCCATCTACCGATTCCGCCGCGCCGATGCCCGCCTTTTCCGCCGCGTTTGCCGCCGGCTCACCGGCGCGGGCGTGGCATCGCAGAAGCTTCCCACCAGCACGCGCAGCACCCGCACCATCCAGGCCTTCGTGAACGCGGCCTTCGCGAGCACCATTCCGGATTACCTGCCGCTGGAGGGCGGCGCCGAGGATCCCGCCGATCAGCCCAGCGTGATCGCGCTGCCCATGCCGGAGCCGTATGGATCGCGCAATCTTTCGAACGTGCGGATCGAAGCGTGCTCGCCCAACGCCGTGGCGGCATTCATTCAGTGGCTGTGCACCGAAAGTGGATGGACCGTGCGCGATCTTTCGACGGGCGCGCGCGTCTCCATACAGCCCGAGCACGTCTGCATCCTGTTCCGCCGCTTTACGAATTTCGGCACGGACCTGACGCAGGAATACGTGCGGGCGCTGGAAGCCCGCGGCATCGCGCACCTGCTGGTGGGGTCGAAGTCGTTCCATCGCCGCGAGGAGGTGGGCACGTTGCGCACCGCACTGCGCGCCATCGAGTGGCCCGATGACGAGCTCAGCGTTTTCGCCGTGCTCCACGGCAGCCTGTACGCCGTGCGCGACGATATCCTGCTCCAATTCCGCAACGTCCACGGACGCTTCCACCCGATGCGCGAGCTGCCCGAGGACCTCGACGCCGCGTTCGCTCCCATTCGCGACGCCTTTCAAGTGCTGCGCGAATTGCACAAGAGGCGCAACTACCGGCCCATCGCCGACACCATCCACGAGTTGCTGGAAGCCACTCGCGCGCACGCGGGCTTCGCCTTTCGCAAAGGCGGCGAACGCGTGCTGGCCAACGTGTTCCGCCTCACCGATCTGGCGCGCAGCTTCGAAGCGTCGGGCGCGGCAACGTCGTTCCGCGCCTTCGTGGAGTACCTGGAGGGCGAATACGAGAGCGGCGACACGGGCGAAGCTCCGGTGCTCGAGCAGGAAGGCCGCGGCGTGAAGTTGATGACCGTCCATAAGGCCAAAGGGCTGGAGTTCCCAGTGGTGATTCTGGCCGACCTCACCGCCAAACTCACGGGCCCGCAGGGAGGCGACCGCTATAGCGATCCGGACGCTCGACTGTGCGCGCAGCGGCTGTTGTGGTGCGCGCCGTGGGAGTTGCTGGACGCCGCCGAGGCGGAACGCCGTGCGGACGAAGAGGAAGCGCTGCGCGTGGCGTACGTCGCGGCCACGCGGGCGCGCGACCTGCTGGTGGTGGCCGCCATCGGCGAAGAGGACCGGCAGGGCGGATGGTTGAGCCCTTTGCACGAGGCGCTCTATCCGCCGGAGGAGCGATGGCGTATTTCGGCGAATGCGCCGGGGTGTCCGAAATTCGGGAACGCCACGGTGCTCAATCGCCCGGCCGACCAACCCGAGGAAGTGTCGGTAAAACCGGGGCTGCACTACCCCAAGGCCGGGGACCATACGGTGGTCTGGTTCGACCCGAGAGTGCTGGCGCTAGGCGTCGCCAAGGCGGAGGGCGTGGAGAACGAGCAGGTGCTCAGTGGCGACCGGGAGCAGGCGGAGGAGGGGTTGCGGCGCTATGAAGAGTGGAAAGCCGGGCGTAAGCAAACGCTGGAACAGGGGGCGGCGCCGCGCTATCGCGTAACTACGGCTGAGGCCGCGCCTCAGGCTCCTGAAGCGGAGCACATTCCGGTCGAGACGATCACGTTGCCGATTGCTGCGGGTCGTCCGACCGGCCGGAAATTCGGCCGCGTGGTGCACGATATTTTGCAGCACGCCGTTTCACCCGATGAGGTCGCGACAATGGCGGGCGTTTGGAGCCGCCGTCATGGCGCCAGCGACATCGAGCGCGCCGCGGCTGCGGAAGCGGCGGGGCAGGCGCTGGGGTATATCGCGCGGATCATGCCCGCGGGCGCCGAACGCCATCGCGAGTTGCCGGTGATGGTGAGGCTGGAAGACGGCACCGTGGTGGATGGCCGCATCGACTTCGCGTGGTGCAGCGGGAACTTATGGACGGTGGTGGATTACAAGACGGATCGGCGCGAGAAACGTAATGTCGCGCAGGTGCAGTTATACGCGCTGGCATTGCAGCGGGCGACTAAGATTCCCGCGCGGGGGTTGGTGCTGGAGGTGTAAGGGGGTGAGGCGGGACGGCCGAAGCAACAGACTTGTTGCTTCCCAATTGCTCCACCTACGCCACTACCGCTCAGTCTGCAACGTTCCAAGAATTGAGCGTGCGGCGCGTCAGGCGGTACTTCATGATGAGCGCCCCCGGAGTCCTTTGCGCCATTGCGTTCAGAGACTTCGACGCGAGGATGTCCGGCGGGGCCGATGTTTCTGGATGATCCCCGCCAGGGCGCGCAGGGCCTCGTTGGCCTCACCTGAACTCGAAAAGACCGCAGCTACATCCGGCTCCAGTACAACTACCTTGATGCCGGCGGCATACCTGGAGGCATATTTGTTACGTGAGCCGCGACTGAAATCATACTCCGGCAGGATCTCGTCGATATTCGACTGATCGGCAACCTTTCTCTTATTGGATGATCTCTTCATAATCCCTTCGCTCGTGACGCGTGGCCCTTCGTGCACTGACGATGCGCATTACGTCGCCCAGATCTACATACATGACAGCAAGCAAATGCCGGTCTTCGGAAAGCCCGAGCAGCACGAGCCGCTCTTCCAGGGACGAGTGGCGCGGATCCGCCACAATGCGACCCAACGGATCGCCAAAGACGGTTGCTGCCTCCTCGAACGACACCTCGTGTTTGGCGAGATTTACCGCAGCCTTCTGCGGGTCCCACTCGAACTAACGCCAACCTATATTATACGCAGCCCCCCTACCGCCCGTCCGTCACCGTGAGATTACGAAAATCGAGCGTTCGGCGCATCTCGTGGTACTTCATTACCAGCATTTGCGAGTCCTTCGCGGCTTCCAGAAATGGTCCGCCGAACAGCGGCCAGTTGGCGTAGTTGAGCGGCGTCCTGTCGATGCGGGGCGGATGGCCGTAGGTGAATTCCAGCGTCCGCCCGCGTAGCGAACGGAATCGGACTGACGGGGCGCCGTCCACCGAAAATTCCAGCGGCAGCGCGAGGACGGCGCGGCGGAATGACTGCAAGTCGGCGAATTCGCCGCGGGCGGCGACCTGCACCACGATTCCGTTCTTCAAATAAGCGCTGAACAAGCGCCGGCCGCCGCCTTCGATGGGCTTCCAGGTGTAGCCCTGGAGCGGGCGGCAGGCAATCAGCGCATCGCCGCCGCGCGCGAAGATCCAGCCGGAGGGATCTTCGATGGTTTCCGCCAGGTCCTTCGAGAAGAAGCCGTTGATGTGCGGAAAGCGGGCACCAGGCGCTATGTCGTAGAGCGCGATCAAGGTGTCCTGGTCCTGAAAAATCTGCTCGTAAGGCGAGCCGCCAACGAATTTATCGGGCGAATCGTAACTCTTCTTGGAACTAACTACGCCTGAGATACCGATATCCGGCGGAAAAGTGAAGTAAGTCTCGAGTTCATGCAGAGACGAATGCGGATTCAGCGTAAAAAGCGTGTTCTGTACGCCGCGCGGGTCGGGGACGGACCATGTTACATCCCAAGAGTGCTCCTGGATAGGCTGTAGCGTGCCACCCTGGTCGGAACTTACAGCGTATTCGCGGCGGATGTAAGTAGTCTTATAGACTGGACCGTGCAAGTCGTCGAAAAAGCGCCAGCGATTGCGCGTGCGCTTGAGCTCGTAATGGGTATACGGCTGCCGGCGGCCGGTAGCGATGCGCTGGAGGATTTCGGGCGGCTGGTAAGCGCTGGCCAGCGCATAAAAGAGGATCGCGTTGGATGGCGGTTCGAGGGGATGGCCGAGGCCAAAGAGCACCCAGCCGAAATCGCTCGACGGAACGGCCCATTTCTCCAGCACCTCGCGGTCATAGACGCGCGAGTGCGCGCCCACATAGACGCCATCGAGGGTTTCCGCAGCATAATCCGCCATCAGGTACTCGATCATCATAGCGGCGCGCTTCTTCATGGCCGGGTCGCGCGCCCACGCGGCCAGATACGACATAGAGAGGAAGTAGTAACCCATGTAGCTGGGGCTATCGTACTCGCCCTGTCCGCGGGTGGTGGTGAGATGCACCCACTGTTCCAGCCAGCCCTCGGCCTCGCGCATGTTTTCAGCCGAAGGCTTGCCGGTGTACCATTGCGCGCCGTCTTGACCGGGCCAAAGCTGCGCCATCAAGTAGAACGAAGTGTAGTACATCACCCAATGATTCTCGGTGTCGCCGCGGTAAGGCATGTAAGTGCGAAACGAATCGCGCAGCGCACGGCGGGCGGAATCGGTAAGTTGGCCGCGGTCGAGATAGGCGATGGCCGTCACGGGGTACATCCAGAACATGTCGCCGGTAGGGCCGGCAGCCAGCAATTCTTGCAGGCGGCGCGAGCACAGGGCCGAGTCCTCATGCAGCCAGAGCTTGGCGGCGATGTTAGGGTAACCCAACGTGGCGGAGTTGGCGGGATGCGCGTAGGATTCCACCACGCTGCGGACGCGTTGCGCGAAAGGCGGGGCTTGCGCGTACAAAACTGCCGGCATCAAAAGCCACAGCCATTTCATTTGGACGGCGCCTCCCGGACGAATTTCATGCGGAAGATGGAACTGCCCTGGAGCCCATCTTTGCGCCACGTCTGCCCGCTGTCGGTGGAAACGTAGACGGCCTCTTGGTGGACGCTGGCGTACAGGCGGCCGGGTTGCCCGGGATCGAAGGCCACGCTCCACACCTGGGTCGACGGAAGCCCCTGGTTGCGCGCTTGCCAGGTCTTGCCGCGGTCCTCGCTGACGGCCACGCCGACTCCCCAGCCGGCCACGGCGATGCGATTCGGGGCCGCGGGGTCGAAGGCGAGATCGTAAAGATTGCGGCCGACGCCCAGGTTGCCATTGCTCTCAAAGGTGAGGCCACAATCGGCGGATGCGAACAGGCCGCTGCCTTCGGTGGATGCCAGCCAGAAGCAGGGATCATGCGGCGATTGTTCGATGTGCAGAACCTGAATGCCCGCGGCTCCCGCAAGCTTCCACGATGCGCCGCCGTCTTCGCTGCGGAAGATGCCCTGCTCGGCGCCGGCCACCAGAACGCCGGCGCGGCGCGAATCCACGCGCAAGGCCGCGGTATATTTCCGGCGCAGTCCGGCGGACGCATCGCGCCAGGTGGCGCCGCGATCGAAAGTCACCTGGATGCCGGCGGTGTGGGCGAAGTAAATGGCGCCGGACCGATTGCGGTCCACGGCGACATCGAGCAGTTCGGTGACATCGCTGCCGGTGAGGATCTTCCAGCGCTCGCCTTTTTCGGAGACGCGCAGCAGTCCGTTGCCGGCGGCGGCGTAGATCACCGAAGGGTCGTGCGCATCGAAATCGAACGCCGAAATGAAGGGATGGTTGAAGCCCGCGTGGCGCCACTCGCCGTTCGCGGACCGCACGAAGATGCCGCTCACAGGGAGATTGGCGCCCACCACGTAATCTTTGCTGCTGGACCCGCAGGCGTAGAGCAGGTACTGGGCGAAAACCGGAAGCGGCCAGAGGACGAGCAGGAGCAGCCAACGTTTCATCGCGGATTACTGTAGCACAGCAATGAATTAGGCGGACTGTGGAGGGAGTTGCAAAAATTCCCGTTATGCGCTTGCTTACGCGCGCGGCTCTGTGGAAGCACGTTGAAAGCGGTGCTTACAGAGCCGGGCTCAGGGGGCGCCCCGTCAGGAGGCGGTCCGCTTTGCAACTCCCTCTGTGGAATGACGATGGAGTTTTGGAGGTGCGGCCGGGGCTGGCGCGCGAGGCCCGAGAAGTCGGTAATCCTGAAGATCCAGGACACGATGTCCTGAAAATCCGCCTTTTTTCTTGTAGAATCAGTAAGTTGCGAGGTTTTCTCAGGACAAGATGTCCTGGCGGGAAGCGGGTTGCCTGCCCCACTAGTCCCGCGACCGCATGATCAGGTGCGCCGCGCCTCGAAGCATTCCCCAATTAGGGCCTTGCCTCCGTAGCGCTCTTGCGGAAGTTTCCACGCGGTCAGGGACCTAGCCGCCGATCAGTACCGTAAACTCGCCCAGCATGATCATGCCGCCGTGCATCTCGGGATCCATGATCCGGGCTGCCGGAAGACCGCCGACCAACACAGTCATCGATCCCATTACGATCATGTCCGGAGGGCCGACGCACAATGCCATATCGGTGACGCGAGCCTGCGGCAATCCTCCCGTAAGCACCGTGACCTCACAGGGAGGCAGGATCGGGCCGCCGACGTGTGGGATGGGAGGCACGCCGGGGGTGACCATGGGGCACATGTGAAAGTCGGAGACGCGGGCCGCGGGAAACATGCTGAGTAGTATTTCACGGTTGAATGCCCCGCGCAAGCGCGTGGTATTCTGTAAAAGCTGTGACGCCCGCACCGCCCAAATCGTTGCCGGCTGCTTGTACGGAGTGCACCAGCACTCTGCAATTGGCTACGCCCGGTAGTGTTCCGGCGCAGATTGCCTATAAGATGTCGCGTTCCATCACCGGACAGATGCGCATCGATTACGGGGCGACGTCCGTGATCACTAATCCGGCGAGCGGGGTGACGTTGTTACTCGATCACGTCAAGAAAGAAGTGCGGGCGATTCCGGCGCCGCCGGGCTTGACGCCGCCGCAATTGCAGCCGCCGGCGATACCCGGGATGCCGGGCGCGCCTCCTATTCCTACCACGCCCGCGATGGCGGTCAAGGACCTGGGCATCAAAATGGTTCAGGGCATCGAGGTGCAAGGCAAGCAATATACGCTGCCGCCATTGACGCCGCCGAAACCTCCGGGTGCGCCGGCGATTCCGGGGATGCCGGGAGCGCCGGCGGTTCCGAAACCGCCGCAAGTGCCGATGGTCGCCGAAACGTGGATCAGCACCAAACTGCAGATGCCCGTGCTCAGCAGGATTACCGGAAGCTTCGGCCAGCAGATGTGTCACTGCAAGAACACGGTCGCGGGGGAACCACCTCCGACCGCGTTTCAGGTTCCGCCGGATTATAAGCAGATTGGGCTGCCGGCCGCGCCTGCGCCACCTGCTCCGCCAGGGGCGCCCGCGATGCCAGGGGCGCCAGCTATGCCAGCAATGCCCGCCGCGCCGGCTATGCCCGCAGCGCCGGCTATGCCCGCGGCGCCGGCGATGCCGACGGCGCCTAAGCCGCCGAAGTTTGGTTTCTAGCGCGCCGGTAATACCGTGTTTCGGCGACACAGACTGTTCTGGGTTTGGACCTGCGCAGCGATGGCTCTGGCCGCGCAAGACTTGGTGTTTCGCACCGGCGTGGCGCTGGTCCGCGTGGATGCGCAGGTAAACGGCGCCGCGGGCGGCGTCAACGGGCTGAGCAAGGAAGATTTCGAGGTCCGCGACAACGGCGAGCTGCAGCGCGTCCTGTACAGCTCGCAGGACGATCAAGCGCTCGATCTTCTGCTGCTGTTCGACAACAGCGGCAGCATGCTGCCGGCCATGCGCAGGCTGGCGGCGTCGGCGCACACGGCGCTCTCGGAGCTGCGCAAGGGCGATCGCGTGGCGGTGGCGAATTTCAATGCGGACGCGTGGCTGATCGGCGACTTCAGCGACGATCTGGACGCGGTGGAGAAGACCGTGGCGCGCGTGGTGGACCTGCGCTTTGGCGGCGGCACGCACATTCTCGCGGCCATCGATTCGGCCGGCGAGTACTTCCACAAGCATGCCGACCCGCAGCGGAGGCACGCCATCCTGATCCTCACGGACGACGACGGGCAGTACTCCGCGAACGAGAAGTCGGTAGTCAAACACATGTGGGCCGACGATATTCTGGTTTGCGGGTTGATTATTCCGACGCCCATGTCGCAGCGCGGGGTGATGTGGCGGGAAGGCGCGGAAAACATGTTGGAAGTGGCTGCCAAGACGGGCGGCGAAACCGTGGATGCCGACGACCCCGGCCACACGTTCCGCGAAATGCTGCGCAGCATCCGCCGGCGGTACAGCATCTACTACGCCATGCCGGCCGGCAAGCCAGGTGCGTCGCGGCGCGTGGACGTGGCGCTGAGTCCGCAGGGACGGAGCCGCTATCCCGATGCGGTGGTGCTTGCCCGCAAAGGTTATGTGATGCCGAAGGGGGCGGCGGCGGCGCAGTAGATAGGTCCTGGGGTAGTGGGCGCAAGCAAGCGTGAACGCGGGCAGACCCCGATCCCCAGATTCCTTGTGACGGCAATGTTTGAATGGCGCGACCGTTTCAAAATTCATTGCCTGTACTGTGGCGGCAATGGGCGGTAGTACACGGCGCCATCTCCCAGAAGGGGACTTAACCGGCCAAAAACTGCCCGTTTTGATGCCACGTCGTGGATGAATTCTGGCGGCTCGCCGATGACTCTTTATCGCACCATATGTGTCCGAAGACAAGGCCCCAACTCCAAGTGGCCGCCAGGGTCGCGCAGCAACGGGCCGCACCACTACAGTAAGGCCAGTTTCGGACGAAAAAAAGAATGTTGGCACTCTCCCGCATACCAAGGCCATCACCCCCGAACATTGGCCGGTATAAAAGGACTTCGCGGGAGCATGGCCGAAAATCGGATAGTTTCCGTATACGCCGTCATCCGTCCGCGATCCACATCAGTCACAGCCGGTGAACCGCTGCCATGCCACCGGACTCCCCGTGCGAAAGAGGATTTCGCGTCAGTAATCGGTGCCCTGAGTCGTTCTGAGATGGTGAATCGCAAACCGATTGAGATGTCAAACAGGACTCGAAATGTTCTGCGGCGATCGGTCCTATTCCAGGCGTAGGGCGTCCGTGGGGCTCACGTTCGAGGCTCGCCACGCAGGGATGAAGGCGGCAGCAAGGGCTCCCGCCGCGAGGACCATTGCGGCTGCGGCGATCGTCGCCGGATCGGTGGCAGTGACGCCGAACAACTGCGACTGGACGAGCTTGCCGAGGGCGGCGACGCAAGGCAGCGCGAGGGCCACGCCGGCGGCGATCATGGTGACGGCATCGCGCAGCACGAGGCGAAGGGCCGAGGCGCGAGTAGCGCCGAGCGCGAGGCGGATTCCGATTTCGCGGGTGCGGCGCGTGACCACGAAGGACATCACTCCGTAGAGACCGATCAACGAGAGCGTCAGCGCCAGAGCGCCGAAGCTGCCGGAGAGCGCGGCCAGAAGGCGCTCGGTGCTGAGCGAGCGGTTGACCTGATCGTCAAGAGTGCGGAACCAGAGGATCGGCAGCCGCGGGTCGTCCTGGCGGACCAGGCGGCGGATGGAGGGAACGGCCTGCTCGGGAGCGCCGCGAACCTTGATATAGAAGGTAGCGCCGGTGTCGTCGTGTTCGAAGAGCGGGAAGAAGACCTGCTCGGAGTGATCACGGACGCCGCGATAGCTCATGTCGGCGACAACGCCGACGATGCGGCTATTGGGCTTGACGTCCGAGCTACCGCCCCGGGCGATGAGGACGCCGAGGGGATCGCGCCCGGCCAGATAGCGCTTGACGAACGCCTCATTGACAATGGCGCAACGAGGACCGATCTCGCCTACGGGAAGGGCGTCGCTCTTGTCGAAATCGCGGCCGGCGAGGAGGCGAACGCCGAGGGTCGAGAAGAAACCGGGGCTGACGGCGTTGAAATTGATGATGCCATCGGTCACGGTGCGGTGATCGGTCTGGATGGTCACTTTGTTGCTCCAGGCGCCGCCGGTGAGGAAAGCAAATCGGGCGGCGGCGGAGGAACGGGCGGCGGGCAAGGCGGGGACCTGCTCGTCGAGGCGGCGAACCAGGCGCGAGGCGTCGGCATCGGAATAGCCATTCTGTGTCGGAGCGATGGCGAAAGAGAGGAGGCTGGACGTATCGAAGCCGGGCCCTTTGGCAAGCAGACCGGTGAGCGTGCGGAGGAAGAGGGCGGCGCCGATGAGGAGAATGAGGGAGAAGGCCACCTGGAGGGTGACGATCGCCTTGCGGAGGCGGACACCGCCGAAGCCAGTGCCGCCGCGCTCGCGGAGCGAGTTGACCAGGCCGTCGCCACCGGCCCGGAGGGCGGGCGCGAGGCCGCTGAGCAGGCCGGCGGCGAAGCTGGTCAGGAGCGCAAACCCGAGAAGGCGGAGGCTGAGGCTCGGACGGAGCGCGTTGGCGGCGAGCTCGTGCGGCAGGAACGCGATGAGCCCGCGGATCGCCATCGGAGCGACTGCCGCGCCAAGAACACCGCCTGCCACCGCAAGGAGTAGGCTATCGGCGAGGAGTTGGCGTCCAATGCGGCCTCGAGAAGCGCCGAGAGCGAGGCGAGTGCCGATCTCACGGCCCCGTGCAGAACCGCGGGCGAGAAAGAGTCCGGCAACGTTGAGGCAAGCGAGGCCGAGCAGAACACCAGTGGCGGCGAACAATAGCCAGAGCGGCTGGGCGAGGTTGCGGCGCAGCACCGAATGGCCCTGGGGCGCGGAGGTGAGTTCGAGAGTGGTTGCCAGGTACTCGCGGCGGTGGTCGGCCGAAATCCTCGGGAAGCCGGGACGAAGCGTGCTGTCCTCGAGCCACGCCTTGAACCACGGCTGCAAACCGGTCTGCGCCTGCGCGAGTGTAACATCAGAGCGGAGGCGGGCGAGGATCTGCAGCCAGCGGGTGTGGCCGTTGAGGAGATCCTCATCACCGGTGTCGAGGTTCGCGTCGGCGTACCTGGACGTGGGCATCCAGAAAGCCGGCACGGCGCCGACGTCGACGCCTCGAAAACCGGCGGCGGCCACGCCGACCACGGTCATGGGGTGATTGCCGATCAGGACCTTGCTGCCGACGATATCGGCAGCGCCGCCGAACTGCGCCTGCCAGAAGTCATACGAGAGCACCACCACCGGACCGGCGCCGGGTGCGGCATCGTCTGCGGGTTCGATCACGCGGCCGAGTGCGGGGCCGACGCCGAGCACGGGGAAGTAGCTGCCGGAGACGATCTCGGCGGCGACGGGCCTGGGATCGCCGCTGGCTGTGATGTTGACCTGGATTTCGGCGCGGCAGAGGACGCCGTCAAACAACCGAGTCTGCTGCTGGAGGCCGCGGCAGATAGGGTAAGGCATCAGATTAATGGAGCCGGTGGCGTAGGTGATGAGGTCGTCGCCGTTCCAATCCACGAGAACCAGGCGCCCGGGCTCGCGGACGGGCAGCGCGTGAAGAATCACCTGATCGACCAGGGAATAGATCGCGGTGGTGGCGCCGATCCCGAGGGCGAGCGAGAGCAGAACGGCGGCGGTAAAGCCGGGACTGTGACGGAGCGAGCGAGCGGAGTAGCGGAGGTCGTAAAGGAAATCGCGGAGCCAGCGGGTGAGCCAGACATCGCGGACTTCCTCGCGGACTTGGGCGAGTCCGAGTTCCACCGCCACGCGGCGGCGGGCCTCGGTTTCGGGAATGCCGGTGGTGGTGAGGTCGGCAACGCGACGATCGAAATGGTATTGGAGTTCGCGGGCGAGTCCACGCTCGAGCGACCCGCGCCGGAACCAGTTGAAGAGCCGGATCATCGGCTGCCCTCCTCGAAGATCAGGTTGACTGCACCGGACAGGCGCGCCCAGCTATCCTTCTCGACCACAAGCTGGCGGCGACCGGCGGGCGTAAGGGAGTAGAACTTGGCCTCCCGGCCGGTCTCCGACTGTTTCCATTCGGCGCGCAGCCAGCCCTTCTGCTGCAGGCGGTGGAGGGCTGGATAGAGCGAGCCTTGGTTGACCTGGACCACTGAACGCGAGATTTGCTCCAGGCGTTGCGCTATGCCGTACCCATGGGCGGGTTCGAGCGAGAGGATTTGGAGAATCAGCATGTCGAGCGTGCCTTGCGGGATGGGGAAACGCGGAGACGGCATCGATACCTCAACCTTCTACCGTTGAGCATACATCCCGGATAGGTCGAAGGTCAAGGTATCGGTGCAGCCGAGCTGCGAAGCAGACGGTTTGTGGCCGGTCTGGGGACGCGCCCGCCATTGTTCTTTGGTCGGATCACACGCGACTCTTCCATCGCCAATTCGTGGAATGGCTGCCGCGCAACGCAGACCTTCTCGCAAAGCGTTTCGCACCAGTTACGGTTCTAACCTTTTATGCTTGCTGTTTATCGGGGCGATGGTCGGATTGTCGACCGCTCGGAAGGTAACCCCAGTCGGCCATCTGGGAAACCTGCCGCACTGGCACTGCGCGGACGCGGCATCATCTGGCCGGGGGAGTTTTCGCCAGCATCAGGCCTCGATTGTATACAGCCCTTCCAACCAGAGCTCGTAACGGACCATCTGCCGCATTTCCTCATTCAGCGCAAGCACTCGAACCGTCGCACGTCCCACCGGTGTCAATCCGCGAATCTCGATACCGAGCGGCATAAGGGTGGCGACATGGGCGGAAAAGTGCTCCAACCACCGGTGCTCGCGCGGATGAAAGAGCGCGGTCACAAGGCCGGTCGCTGGGTCGATTCCTGACAGGTTCGGTCCCTTTTTCAGGTTGCACGTCCAACAGGCGAATGCAAGATTGTCCAGGCTGGTGGATCCGCCATGTTGCCTGGCGACAATGTGTTCGATGTGGAATCCGCGCCGGAACGCCTCTTGCGGCAACCGGCAGTACTCGCAACGATTGCGAGCGCGCTGCCGTACCTCCTCGGCTGGCCCACTCATGTCGGCTGCTGTAACTTCTGACGGGCCTTCGACTGCCAATAAGCCAGGAGATCGTTGATGTTAGCGTAAACTTCCAGCTCGGCTTCTTCCTCGTCGGTCAATGCCCCTTCGTTGGCCTTGACGTTCAGTTGTTCAATACGGGCGGCATCTTCGTCGGGGAAGTCGAGCGACAAGATCCCTTCCGCCAGGGCAGTGGACATCCCACGCCGGGGCAGGTCGAACACCCTTAACAGTACTTCAACGTGCGGTTTTGGGCTAAATTTGAGCCTCGCCATCCCGCCTCTATTCTACGCCCGGCGACAGCCCGAAATCCGGACGCCGTGTGTGTGTGCGCCACGAGGGGTCCAGGTACGGCCTTCCAGGAAGCTCCGCCACGTTAGGAACGACGAGTGGGCCATGATCCCGGAATCCGCTTGCCCGAAATGCCCGGCCCCCGGGGTCCACAGCCGGCCCCTTACCGCTTCTTGGGGGAAAGCGCGGGACCCGAAGCCGGGATGGCGTTGCCAACTTGTTATCCTAACTAGATGGACGAAGTCGGCCTCGGCATTATCGGTCTCGGCAACGTGGGCTCGGGCACGCTCGCCATCCTGGTGGACAACGCCGAGCAGATTGCGCTCAAGCTGGGGTTCCGGCTGAAAGTAGCGGCGGTGTGCTCGCGCACCGCGCACTCGAAGAATCTGCCGCCTGGATTGGGTCCGGTGTTTCGGACCACCGATTGGCGCGAAGTGGTGGCGCATCCCGATGTCAAGATCGTCGCCGAACTGGTGGGCGGCACCACGGTGGCGGCGGAGATTCTCGACGGGGCCATCGAGCATCGCAAATCGGTGGTCACCGCCAATAAGGAATTGATGGCCGCCTGCGGTCCGGAGATTTGGGACCGCGCCATTCGCGCCGGCATCAACCTGGCGATGGAGGCCAGCGTGTGCGGCGGCATCCCGATTCATGCGGTGCTGCGCGAAGGCATCTCGGGCGACCGCGTGCAGGCGCTGTACGGAATTTTGAACGGCACGTGCAACTACATCCTCACCGAAATGGAAAAGCGCAACGTGCCGCTGGCCGCGGTGCTCGAGGAGGCGCAACGGCTGGGATACGCGGAGGCCGACCCGAGCGCCGACGTGGATGGCTACGACGCGCGCTCGAAGCTGGTGCTGCTGGCGGCGCTGGCGTTCGGCGAGAAGATCACGCCCTCCGACATTTTCATGGAAGGCATCCGGCGGATTACCGAGGTGGATTTCCGCTATGCCGTCCAGTTGAAGCACACCATCCGGCTGATCTGCGGGGCGCGCAAGATTCCCGATGGCTTGATTCTCTCCGTGCGTCCGGCGTTGATCCCCTTGTCCACCATTCTGGCGGGCGTGCACGGCGCTTACAACGCGGTCTGGGTGAAGGGCGTCTACGGCGAAGACACTTTCTACTACGGCTGGGGCGCGGGCGCGCTTCCCACGGGAGTGGCGGTGGTGAGCGACCTGATGCGCGTGGCGCGCGAGATTCGCAGCGGCAGCCCGGAGCGCGTTTCCCCGTTCGCCCATGAACGCCTGGGCGAGAACAAACCGGTCTCGGTCACGCTGCAGCGGCGCGCGTATTACCTGCGCTTCCGCGTGGACGACCGCCCCGGCATCATCGCCACACTGGCCGGCATTCTGGCCAGCAAGAAAATCGGGCTCGAGGCCGTGCTGCAGGAGCCGTGCGAAACCAAACACGATCTGCCGTTCGTAATCACCACCGAAGAGACATCGGAGCAGGCGATTCGCGATGCGGTGGAGGAAATGTCGCGGCTGGATTTCCTGAAAGAAGCGCCCCTGGCGCTGCCCATGGAGACGGCTCTATGAAACGACTGGCGATCGCCGTTTTGACGCTGGCCGGCGCGCTCGGCGCGCAGGTGGCGCAACAGGCCAATTCCACTTACCAGACCGAGGCCGGCCGCAAGAGTGTGGCGCAGGGCCTGGCCTCGCCCACTCGCGAACAGACGCAGAAGCCCGGCGAGCTGGTCCGGACGATGGGACTGGAGCCGGGGATGACGGTGGCCGACGTGGGCACCGGCGTGGGATACATGCTGCCGTTCTTGAGCCGGCGGGTGGGACCCGTGGGCCGCGTGCTGGCGGAAGATATCTTCGACGATTTCCTGGCCGGCGCCAAACAGACCGCCGAGGATCAGAAGCTCGAAAACATCACCTTTATTAAAGGTTCGGAGACCGATCCCAATCTGCCGCAAGGGCAAGTGGACATGGAGCTGGTGCTGGATGCCTACCACCATTTCGACTATCCCGAAAAGATGCTGGCGGGGCTCTACAAAGCGCTCAAGCCCGACGGGAAACTGGTGGTGGTGGATTATTACAAGCGCGAATCGGCCATGCCAGGCGGCCGGGCGCTGACGCATATCCGGCTGGACATGCCGGACGTGATCAAGGAAATCGAAGCCAACCACTTCCACCTGATCATGGAAAAAGAGCACATCAAGAACGTCCAGTACATGCTCGTGCTGGAGAAGAGTTAGGGAACCAAATGAATTATTTCTTCCGACACGCACGGTTCGCGGCCCTGCCGCTGGTATTGCTGCTGCCTCTAGCCGCGCAGGATTCCAAAGACTCCAAGAAATCCAAGAAAGACACCGGTATTTCGAGCGAACAGGCGGACCAGATTCTCGACGAGCTGCGCCAGATTCGCGAGTTGCTGCAGCAGCAATCGGAGTTGCTGCAGGCGCAGGCAGGGAAGAACGGGCCGCCGGCGCCCGCCCGGGCCAAGCTCGACCTCGCGGGCTTCCAGATGCTCGGTTCGAAGGATGCGCCGGTGACGCTGGTGGAATTCACCGACTATCAATGTCCCTTCTGCCGCCAGTTCCATACCACGGTGTTTGGCGAATTGAAGAAAAATTACATCGATACCGGTAAGGTGCGCTTTTACAGCCGCGATCTGCCGCTCGACCAGATTCACCCGAACGCCGTCCGCGCGGCGCAAGCGGGGCGATGCGCGGCCGACCAGGGCCAATTCTGGAAGATGCGGGACCTCATGGGCGCGAATCCCGACAAGCTCGACCTGGAGAATCTGGTGGCGGAAGCGGGCACTTTGAAGATTGACACCAAAGTTTTCCGCCAATGCGTGGAATCGCAGAAGTATAAGGAAGCGGTGCAGACGGACTTTCTGGAGGCCATAAAAATCGGCGCCGAGGCAACGCCGACATTCGTGCTCGGCAAGAGCACCCCGCAGGGCGTGGATGGCGAGCTCATCGTGGGGTCGCAGCCTTACACCGAGTTCGTAAAATTGATCTCCAAGCTGGACTCGAAGTAGGTGTGCTACCACCGGTGCGTGGTGCTAAGCTGATTTCTGGAGAAAGTCCTCATGATTATCGGCGTTCCAAAGGAAATCAAAGATCACGAAACGCGCGTCGGCCTGGTGCCCAGCGGCGTCATGGCATTGCGAGAGGCGGGGCACGAGGTACTGGTGGAGACGCATGCCGGCGAGGGTAGTTCGATCACCGATCGGGAGTACATGCAGGCGGGCGCGGCGATTCTGGAATCGGCCGCGGAAGTCTGGAAGCGCGCCGACCTGGTAGTGAAAGTGAAAGAGCCGCAGACCGCCGAGTGCGACTATTTCCGGCCCGGGCTCATCCTGTTCACGTACCTGCATCTGGCACCGCTGCCGGAGCTCACCGATCGCCTGCTCTCATCCAGAGTGAACGGCGTGGCTTACGAGACCATTCTGGAGAGCGACTTCAGCCTGCCCCTGCTCACGCCCATGAGCGAAGTGGCGGGACGCATGGCCGTGCAGGTGGGCGCGCAGTATCTGGAGAAACCCAACGGCGGCCGCGGCATCCTGCTAGGCGGCGTGCCCGGGGTGGCGCCGGCCAACGTGGTGATCCTGGGCGGCGGCATCGTGGGCACCAACGCCGCCAAAATCGCCATCGGAATGGGCGCGCACGTCACCATCATAGACCGCAATTTGAATCGCCTGCGCCAGTTGGATGACATTTTCAACGGGGAAGTGGTCACGCTTGCTTCCAACGTCTGGACCATCAGCGAGAATCTGAAGACGGCGGACCTGGTGGTGGGCGCGGTGCTGATACCGGGTGCGTCGGCGCCGCGGCTGGTGCGGCGGGAGATGATCGCCACCATGAAACGCGGGGCCGTGGTGGTGGATGTGGCCATCGATCAGGGCGGGTGCTTCGAAACGTCGCATGCCACCACTCATACCGAGCCGGTCTACCTGGTGGATGGGGTGCTGCACTACTGCGTGAGTAACATGCCGGCGGCGGTGCCGCATACGTCTACTTTTGCTCTGACCAACGCGACGTTCCCGTACTTACTGGAACTGGCCAATCACGGTCTGGAAGGCGCGTGTGAGCGTCATACGTCGCTGAAGAAAGGCGTGAACACTTACAACGGGTACGTAACGCATGCCGGGGTTGCGGCGTCGCAAGGGCGGGCGTTCCGGGAACTGGCGGCGGTGTAAGGAGTCTCACTTGATTTCGTGGCGCAATATCGGGCGATTCCTGGCCGCGGCGGGCTTCCTGGCGATTGCCGCCGGCCAGCCCAAAGAGGCTGCCGCGCAGAGTTACAAAGACCCCAAGGGGCGCCTGACCTTGCAGGTTCCAGCGGGCTGGAACAAGATACAGATGAACGACGACGGCGTGCAGTTCAATAACGCCGGGGCGTTCGTGACGATGTTGGTTCTTCCCGGCAGCGATGTGGACCTGACACTCGGCTCCATGGGGACTTCGACCGGCAAAATCTGGAAGAATTTCACCGAGGAGCGGCGCGGAGACGCGACTTTCGGCGGTTTGCCGGCGAAGTACGTGACTTACTCGGGACTTAGTCCGCTGGGCATGGATTCGTACATTCAATTGTTGGCGGCCACCGACAGGCAATCGATTTATGTGTTGATGACGCAGGCGTCGAAGAGCGATTTCACGCGGCGCAAGGCTATATTCGACGGGATCGAGCGGAGTTTCACGTTGACCGGCGCGGCGACTGCTTCGGGACCTCCGCCAACGCCTGCCGGCGTCACCAGTGCCGTGAAACCCCCGCCCGCGGCGCCGACCGCTGCTCCGCCGCCTCGTGGCGCGGCGCGGGCGCTTCCGTCGAATGGCGCGGTATATCGCATGAAGCTGGCGCGCATCGTCGATGAGCGCGGATTCGAGCAACCCATGACGGCACTCACGCTGCTGGTCCCGATCGATTGGCAGTTTCAGGGCGGCGTGCAATACGGGCAAGGCACAGGCTGCCATGCGAACCTGGTGAAGCTGGTTTTTCGCGCTACCAGCCCGGACGGACGGCTCGCCATCGAGTTACTGCCCGGCAACACCTGGCAGTGGACCGACGATGTCAACATGCGGAACATGATGACGGCCAGCAATCAGCAGATGGCCCGGTACGGGGCGCACGGCTGCGACATCATGGCGCCCATGACCGCGGACGCCTACCTGCGGCGGAACGTTCTTCCCGCCGTGCGGCGCAATGCGCGAGTGGAAGGCTCCGAACCGTTGCCCGACACCGCGCCGCGCCTGGAAGAGGAGGCGCGCCAGTTGCAGCAGATGGCCGCCCAGCAGGGGACGCGGGTGAACATTCGCACGGACGCGGGGCGCGTGCGCGTGAGCTACACGCAGGGCACTGAGGCGGTGGAGGAATGGTTCACCGCCATGACGTTCACCATTGGGATGGCCGGCCCCAGCTTCAACGTCCGCACCGGCCGCGGGGGACAGGTGCAATATTACACTAACTCCGCGGACCACTTATTCGCCCTGCGGGCTCCCCAGGGCCAATTGGACGCGCAAGACAAGCTATTCCAGTTGATTCTGGGCACCGTGAAGGTCAATCCGCAGTGGCAGGCTCGCGTGGAGCAGGCGATCGCAAATTTGAACGCCGCGGATATCAAAGGCGCCAACGACCGTTCCGCCATCGCCACTAAGATGGGTCAGGATATGGCCAGGATGAGCCAGGAGGTCTATAAGAACGCCAGCGAGAGCCGCGACCATTCCGTGGCCAACTGGAGCCAGTACCTGCGCGGCGTGCAGACGTTTCGCAATCCCGCGACCGGGGACACGGTGGAGCTTAGTAATTCGTACGACCATGCCTGGGAGGGGCCGGACAACACGTATGTGGTGACTAATTTGAATAACTTCAACCCCAACTCATCGTTCGATGGACATTGGACGCAGTTGGAGGCGGTGCAGCGGTAGGAGCCGGGTGCGCGACATGAAAGTGGACGTCAGGCGACCCGGCCGTGTTGTCCGACATGCGGCTCGTAACTGAGCCGCGAGCGTGAGCGAGCGGTTGGCGCGCCTCACGACAGGTCGGAAATACCTCGTTTGATCGGCCGCCAAATAGCAGAACCCTGGGTGAACCGCTCCCTCACGGTCGCGGCTCAGTCTGGGCGTACCACCTAGCCCAGACTTTCCTAGTCTCGCCGACACTTCCACGAATCTACTACTTTCATGTCGCACACCCGTAGGGGCCTCTCGCCTTTTGTGCGCTAATAGCGTATCATTAATGTGAATGAATGCCGTCCCGATGACGGTCGTGGAAACGCCCTTTTTCCTTCGGAAAGCTGCCGGTCTGCTCGACGAAGAGGAGCGGTTGCGGCTGACCACGTTCGTTGGCGCCAACCCCGATGCCGGCGACGTCATTCCGGAAACGGGCGGGGTTCGCAAGCTTCGCTGGTCGGCGCGCGGGAGGGGCAAACGCGGTGGAGTGCGGGTGATCTACTACTTCCACAGCGAGACGCTCCCCTTATTCCTATTGACCGTCTACGCGACGAATCAGAAAGCGAACCTCACAAAGCAGGAGCGGCACGAGTTCAGAAAGCTTCTGCCCATCCTGATAGCGAGTTATGCGAGGAGGTAGGTAACTATGAAAAAGGCACTGACCCCCAAGAAGGCCGGCCGCGAAGGCAGTGTCGGCCAGGAGATCATCGCCAGTCTGAAGGAGGCGATCGCGTGGGCGAGCGGCGAAGATGTCCCCGTGCGAGTGACCACTGTTCACGTCCCGACCACAAACGTGCGGGCCGTGCGGAGGAAACTCAAGTTGAGCCAGTCAGAATTCGCAGCGAAGTTCGGCTTCCAATCGGCGACACTCAAGAACTGGGAGCAGGGCCGCACCCGGCCCGATGGTCCGGCGCGAGTTCTTCTGGCCGTGATTGCCCGCCACCCCGAAGCCGTGGAAGACGCGCTGCGAAGTATCCGTTAGAATCGGCCCCAGAGCCGGTTGGCCAGACAGCGGCCCGTCCGCCCTACTTGCGCACGGCGCGCCGCGCCATGATCAATAGAAAGCCTCCAAACGCGAGCATGGAGAGGCCCGAGTAGAGATTGACGTTGATGTCCGTCAACGGTGCGCGCAAATCCGGTTGCAGAAGGCCCACCCCTAACACGATGGCGCCGAGTATCAAGAAGAACAAGCCCGAAGGCACTCTGAGATCGAGCATATTATGCGAACCAAATATTCAGTAAAATCACCAGAACCAGTACGATAACAGCCAGCGTCGCGGGGCGTTGATACCAGGCGACTTCCTCGTGCCGGATATTCGTAAGGCCGTACACCAAGCCTTCCATGTCCCGATCGGTACGCGGAGTGGTCACTATGCTCACCAGCGTGGTAACTATGACGCACGTTCCGAAGGCCGCAATCGCGATCCAGAAATTCTGCGCCATCGTCGAAGGGAACGTGTACAGGGTGCCGAATACTCCGCCCTTCCCTTCCGCCACGGTGAGCCCCCAGGTGGCCGATGCCGCTACCGTGCCGCTGACCAATCCGAAGAATGCGCCGTTTGCCGTGGTCCGCTTCCAGAACATGCCCAGCAGGAACGTGCCGAACAGGGGCGCGTTGACGAAGCCGAAGACCAATTGGAGCAGGTCCATGATGTTGTTGTAGCGCCGAGCTACGTACGCCGCGGCGATGGATAACACCACGCCGACAATCGTGGTCATGCGGCCTACCGTGAGATAGTGATGGTCGGGCGCGTTCTTGCGGATGTAGCTTTGATAGATATCGTAGGTGAAAACCGTGTTGAATGCCGTAACGTTGCCGGCCATCCCGGACATGAAGGACGCCATCAAGCCGGTGAGGCCCACGCCCAGCAGGCCAGCCGGATAGAATTTGGCCATCAAGGTTGTGAGCACCTGGTCATAATCCGTGACCATGCCGCCTGCGGCGGCTTTGACCGGCAACTCGTAGAGGTGGGCGCCGCCGACACCGGTCATCTTCGCCAGCGCGACGGCCGCGATACCGGGCAGAATCACGATGAACGGCAGGAACATTTTGGGGATGGCGCCAATCAGCGGAGTACGGCGCGCGGCAGACATCGACTCGGCAGCCATGGCGCGCTGCACCACCAGGAAGTTCGTGCACCAGTAGCCGAAACTCAGCACGAATCCGAGCCCGGCCACCATGCTGAACAGTTCCACACCCATGGGATTCTCGCTGGCATGTCCCATGTATTGCCAGGAATGCGTCATGTTGGCCGGCAGGCGCGACACGATGCCCTGCCATCCGCCCGCCTTTTCGCAGGAAAGAATCGCCAGCGGAGCGAATCCGGCGACGATCAGGAAGAATTGCAAGACCTCGTTATAGATCGCGCTCCTGAGGCCGCCCAGGTAGGTGTAAACGAGCACAATGACGGCCGTCGCCAGCACCGATGTGCTGAAACTCCAGCCCAACACCAGGTGCAGCAGCAGACCCATGACGTACATGGAGATACCCGAAGAAAAAACGGTCATCACCGCAAAAGTAAAAGCGTTATATCCGCGCGTCTTTTCGTCGAACCGCATCTTCAGGTATTCGGGGACGGAGCGGGCCTTGCTGCCGTAATAGAACGGCATCATGAAAAGGCCCATGAAAAGAATGGCCGGAATGGCGCCGACCCAATAGAAGTGGGCCGTCATGATGCCATACTTGGCGCCCGAGGCGGCCATGCCAATCAGTTCCTGCGCGCCTAGATTGGCGGCGATGAACGCCAGGCTGGTGATCCAGACCGGGATCGACCGTCCCGAGGTCAGGAAGTCACCGCTGGTCGAGACCTTCTTTCGCAGCATCCAACCGATGCCGATTACGAACGCGAAATAGACGGCTAAGATTACGTAGTCTACGGCAGCGAGCTTCAACGGGGCGCTCCTCCCTTTTCTACGAGTTTAGGATCGGAAAAAAGAGTCTAACACAAGGGGCAGCCGATTGCCGGGCTATCGCGCGGAGGGCGCGGAAGGCCGCGCAATCGGCTATAATCCGGGCCATGTTCGCCGTGCAAAGTTTGCCCGTCGCCATCGCGTTCTGCGTGGTCACCATGTTGGGCTGGGGATCCTGGGCCAACACTCAAAAGCTCGCCGGTAAGGAAAAGTGGCCGTTCGAATTGTTCTATTGGGACTACGCCATTGGCGTCTTCCTCTTCAGCCTGATCTTCGCGCACACGCTGGGGAGCTTTGGCAGCGCGGGAATGAGCGCGCGCGACAATCTGCACGCAGCCGGAGGCTGGAGCGTCCTCGCGCCGGCGCTCGAAAGCGGAGCGCTGTTCAACCTCTCGAACATTCTGCTGGTGGTGGGAATCGACGCGGCGGGCATGTGCGTGGCGTTTCCGGTGGGCGTGGGGCTGGCGCTGGTGATCGGCACGGTGGAGAGCTACCTGGCTGCGCCCAAGGGCAATCCAGCGATGCTGTTCGGCGGCGTGGCGTTGATTGTGTGCGCCATGGTGCTATCGGCCATCGCGCACAGCCGCACGTCCCACGGCGGCGGCAAGAGCCCGGCGCGCGGGCTGGTCTATTCGGTAATCGCGGGCTGCCTGATGGGCTTCTTTTATCCGCTGCTGATGCGGCCCATTTCGCCAAACTTCAATACCGCGCCCATCGCACCCGGGATGCTGACCCCGTATGTCGCGCTGGTGGCCTTCGGGGCAGGCGTGCTGGCGAGCAACATCGTATGGAACACGGTTTTCATGCGCATGGGCGGCGTCAGGTATGCAAGCTACTTCCGCGGAAGCATGAAGCTGCATGCCATCGGGATTCTGGGAGGTTTCATCTGGATGATCGCGCTGAGCTTCAACGTGATCGCTTCGGGCGTGGCGGGCCCGGCGATTTCTTACGCGCTGGGGCAGGGCGCCACGCTAGTGGCGGCGCTCTGGGGACTCCTGGTCTGGCATGAGTTCCGCGAGGCGCGGGCGGGTACCGGAAAGTACATCGCGCTGATGCTCGCGGGATATACTGGCGGGCTGGTATTGATTGGCGCCGCGTCTTTGTAAATATGCCCGAGACTCTGGTCAAACATGCGATTGAACAATCGCGGGGCCGCGAGCCGGTGGTCAGGGTGATGGCGCTGCTGCATGGCGCGCGCGTGCTGGCAGCGGTGGACCGCGAAGGCGCGAAGAGGATGTCGGGCATGGATGCCGCGCGGCTGCTGGATGAAATTCCCGATACGGACCTCGCACTGTTCGGCGCGATCGAACTGGCCGCGGGCGTGCTGGGGCTGCCGCAATCTTCGGGCGTGCGGGTAGGCAGGGCGTCACGCCGCCGGCGGTAAATACTCGCGTGACAATTGAGCGAACTCCGCGGGGCGCACCAGGCGGTAGCGGATCTCGAGCGCCGAGAGTCCGGCCAGCTCGCGCGTCAGTTCGGGCGACGGGACGTCGGCAATGGCGACATGAAGGTGGCCGGTTTCCACGCGAAAGGGCAGCACCTTCCATCGCCGCGCGGCTTCCGCCGGAAGGGCGCGGGTGGCCAGGCGGTCCACTTCGGGGCCGGTGAGGGGTCCGGCCGGAATGCCGGATTGCAGACTCAAGGCATGGTAGAGGCTTTCTTCCGAGAGCTTCCGCAGTTCCACCAGATACTCGCCGATGCGCAGGCCCTTGGGCAGGTGGCTGGCGGCGGTCTCCACGTCGTTCAACGGCAGGGTCCGCATGCGAACCAGCACTTCGCCCAGGCGCGGGCGCGGGTACACATGGTCCGTCTTGCGCCACGCCATGGCGCGGCGCTGGATGCGGGCGGCGGCGAATTGCCGGACGGCCGCCACGGTGGCGAGGAAGTTGACTACGTTGCCCCAGGTGGTGCGCAAGGGCGCCGCGGCGGCGAAGCGCCAGCCATAGATTCGCGCGCTGCACCAGGCACGCACGGCCACCTGGACGAGGGCAACTACATAAGTGACCAGGCACAAATACGAGAGCCACGGCGGAATGACGGCGGTGAGGCGCCATGGCTGCCCCGTTCCGGCGCTTACGGCGAGGTTTCCAAGGCCGGCCAGGAAGAACAGGTTGGCCAGCGGCGAAAGCAGATTGCCGACGAGCCCCTTGCGGTCGCGCCAGAACCAATAAGCCCGCGGCCAGGCGCCGCGCCAGCCGTGATTCTGCCAACCCTGCAAGACGATTCCGGCCACCCATCGGCTGCGCTGGCGCGTGGCGGCGCGCAAATTCCGCGGGAAGTATTCGCGCGTGGCCACAGGGCGCCCGTTCTGAAATCGCACCGGCAGAAAGATTTGGCGATAGCCCAGGGCGTGCAGGCGGAAGCCGTTTTCGTAGTCCTCAGTGAGGCAAGAGGGGTCGAAGACCAGGCCGCGGCGCGTGGAGGCCAGGTGTTCCAGGGCGAAGCGCGCAAAGCCGGTGCCCACGCCGTTGGCGGGCAAAAAGCCGCCCAGCCGCTGGCGCACGGGGATATCCTTGGTCTGGAATTCGGCGAACTCGTCGCAGTACAGCCCATGGGTCAGCGCGGCGGTGGGGGTGGGCAGCGGCAGCACGGGAACCTGCACCATGGCGTAGCCGCGCGAAAACCAGCTCACCAGGCGAAGCGAATCGGGATCGACCAGGTCTTCGGCGTCGTGGGTCATGACGATGTCGTAATGGACGCCGTGGAGAGCTTCGTATTGGCCCATGCGGCGATAGACCCAATTCAGGCAATCGCCCTTGGATGTTGGGCCGTCGTGCGGGCCAATGACCAGGTGCACGCGCGGGTGCAGACGCGCCGCTTCCTCGACCACGCGCGCAGTAGCTTCATCATTGGGATACACGCCGACGAAGACATCGTAAGCGGAATAGCGGATGGCGGCGAGGTTATGCTCCAGCATCTGGCCGATGACACGGTGCTCGCGCCATAGAGGCACCAGGATGGCGATGCGGCGTTCCGGAGCCCGGTCCAGATCCGATTCGGCGGGCCATGGAAAGGGCTTGCGCCGCGTGAGAAGGAAGGCCAGCGTAATAAACAGGTCGTCCAACCCGCTGATGAGGATCCAGATCGCCAGCGGAACGAGGCACGTCACCACCAAATCGGCTAATTGCACGGAAAACGGTAGTTTTTAATAAGAGCTGAAACTCTCACTAATTTCGGACCGTGGATTTCAACAAACCAGTGTGATCTTGGTGTATACCACTTCGAATCCCAGACGCTCGAAATTGCGCTGCGACGTACTGCCAGGGAGGGTGGAGGCCATGGCGGTATCGCAACCGAGGGCGATGGCCTCGTTCAGGCGGGCGGCGATCAGCTCGCGGTGGAAACCCTGGCGTCGAAAGGCGGCGATGGTGCTGTCGGCGAAGAGGGTGGCGAGGCCGTCGCGCACGGCCAGCGCGCCGCCGCCGGCCGGTTCGCCGGTGGGCGCGACGGCGAGATAGCACAGAGCGCCGGGCATGGCGAAGATGGCGCGGCCAACGTCCATCTCGGCGGTGGTGAGATCGCCCTGGTCGAAGAAGCCGCGGCCCACGGTGTGCGACCACAGGTCGTCATCCCCGGCGAGGGCGCGCCGGACTCGCGGCGCGAGCACGATCTGCGCGCCGGCGATGCGTCTGACGAGAACATTATTGAACTCGGTGGGGCGGTACCCGCGCCGGCTGAGGATTTCGAGCAGGCCGGGGTCGGCCAGGGGGCAGAAATCGATGGAGACTTTGGCGCCGCGGCTGCGGAAGAAGGCTTCGAGGGTGTCGACCTCGGCTTCGCTCATGGGGCCATTCAATCCGAGGGACACCGCCTGCGTCAGGGGCGAATCGGCGCCCACGAAGATGGCGCAGCCGCCGGCGATATCGAGGAATGCCGCTCCCGGCGGGGATGCCGTGCAGAAACGGGCGTTGACCGCCTCGGCAGCCTCCAGGCGGCGGGCGAGGGCGGCGTCGGCGAATGTGGCGGAGTCGGGAGAGCGCACATGTTTATGATAGAACTGGAAAACGATTCACCACTGAGACACAGAGACACGGAGGAAAACAAAAGAAGATATCACCGCAGAGACACAGAGACGCAGAGGAAAACAAAGTCAAAACCGGAGGGCGCAGACATGGCGGAGGACACAGAGGGGTAAAGGCTCCGGGTGTCAGCGTCTCAGCGGCCTCGGTTCGCTAGAATTGTCGCGGCTTGCCGTTAGCAGTACAGAGACACGGAGAGAGACAAACGCAAAGTCAAGACCGGAGAACGCGGAAGTGGCGGAGGGCACTGAGGGGTATAGGCCCGGGGTATCAGCGTCTCAATGGCCTCGGTTCGCGAGAATCGTCGCGGCTTGCCGTTAGCAGTACAGAGACACGGAGAGAGACAAACGCAAAGTCAAGACCGGAGAACGCGGAAGTGGCGGAGGGCACTGAGGGGTATAGGCCCGGGGTATCAGCGTCTCAATGGCCTCGGTTCGCGAGAATCGTCGCGGCTTGCCGTTAGCAGTACAGAGACACGGAGAGAGACAAACGCAAAGTCAAGACCGGAGAACGCGGAAGTGGCGGAGGTCGCTGAGGGGTATAGGCCCGGGGTATCAGCGTCTCAATGGCCTCGGTTCGCGAGAATTGTCGCGGCTTGCCGTTAGCAGTACAGAGACACGGGGGAAAACAAAGTCAAAACGGAGAACGCGGAAGTGGCGGAGGTCGCTGAGGGGTGAGACCCCGGGTGTCAGCGTAGAGGGAGCTTTGGTTTGGGAAAACCTCGCGGCTTGCGAAGATTCTGGCCGTTAGGAGTACGGAGGAACGTTCTCCGCGTTTTGAGGGCGCTGCGGCAGCGGAGGGCGCGGAGCAACAAAGTGACACCACGGCGGCGTTTTTTGAAGTTTAATAGAATATGCGCTTTGTACGTGGGTTGCTTTTTCTGGGTGCGATCCCGCTGTTTGCCCAGTTTTCCGGCCGCGTCACCGGGTCCGTGGTCGATTCTTCCGGCGCTTCCGTTCCGGACGCGCAGGTTAACCTTTACCTCGCGGGCGGTCAAAAACCGCTGCTTGCTACCAGGACTTCCAGCAACGGCGAGTTTTACTTCAACAGCGTCCGGGCGGCCACCTACGACCTGACGGTCGAAGCCAAGGGCTTTCTCAAGATCACGGTCCGCGGCATTACCGCGGACGCAGCGCGGGAAACCGAGGTGCCGCTCATCAAGCTCCAGGTCGCCTCCGTCGCGGAGACGGTCGAAGTCAAGGGCGATGCGGGTGGCGTGGAGCTAGGCAACGCCGAAATCTCCGATACTGTCACCGTCGACCAGATCCAGAACCTACCGATTCTCGACCGCAATCCACTGGAACTGATTCAACTCGAGCCCGGCGTGATCGCCAACGGAAACTCCCCCACCGTCATCAACGGTCTGCGCACTTCCTATTCGGATGTCACCATCGACGGCATCAACATCCAGGACAATTACATCCGCGACAACGCCCTGGATTACAGCCCTAACATGCCACTAATGGGCCAGGTCCGCCAGGTCACCATCGTCAGTTCCAATGTCAATTCCGCGGCCGCAGGCGGGGCGACGCAAACGGCCTTTTCCACGCCATCGGGCACCAACGCCTACCATGGCGATGCGCTGTTTTACAACCGCAACAACGCCCTCTCGGCCAACAATTGGTTCAACAACCAGTCCGGCGTCGCGCTGCCCACCCTCAATCAGAACCAGTTCGGCACTTCCGTCGGGGGACCGATCGAAAAAGACAAGCTCTTCTTCTATTTCAATTACGAAGGCCTGCGCACCCACCAGCAAATTCCGGTAAACGACACCATCCTCACGGCAAGCGCCGAGCAAGGCATCTTCAGCTATCGAAACAGCGACGGCGCATTGAAGCAAGTCAATATCCTGAACCTGAAGAACGTCGCGATCGATCCCTACATACAGGCCGAGATCGCGGAAATTCCCCCGCCCAGCGCGATCAATAACAGCCTGGTGGGCGACGGCCTCAATACCGGCGGGTACCTCTTCAACATGCGCGACAACGGTACGCGCGATAATCTTACCGGCAAGCTCGATTACAACATCAGCACGCGCCACTCCCTGGCCTTATCGTATCTGTGGAACCGGTACAATAGCGACCGGCCCGACCTGGAAAACGACTATTCCGTTATCCCAAAAGCCACGAATCCGACCCACACGAATTTTTTGGCTTTCTCCTGGCGATCCACGCCCACTTCGCATCTTACCAACGAGGTGCGCGCCGGCTTCAACCTGAGTTACGGCTACTTTTTCGATAATCAGAATTACGGCCAAGCGCTGATTACCGGCATGGCCTTTTCAGACCCGGTCAACGAGTTCCAGCCGCAGGGCCGGGACACCAACACTTACACCCTGGCCGACGATGCCGCCTGGCAGCACGGCCGTCACAACATCCAGTTCGGTTACCATCAGCAGGACGTGCGCGTGCACTCCTTCAATGCCGCGGGCGTGCTACCCACTTACTCGCTGTTTATGGGCTCCGGACAGGCGGCTTATACTTTGAGCGCCGCTAATCTACCGGGCATCACCTCCAACGATCTGGCCAACGCCAACACGCTGCTGGCCACACTAGGGGGATTTATAGACGGGTATGGCGAGACTTACAACGTGACCAGCCGCACCTCGGGATTCGTGCCCGGCACGGATTATCACCGCGATTTCATCCTCAACGACTACGCCGTGTACGTGCAGGACAGTTGGAAGGTGGCGCCGCGTCTTACCCTGACGCCGGGACTGCGCTACGAAATGCCCGGGGTGGCCGACGAGGCCAATTCCCTGGAACTGCTGCCCAACATGAGCGCCGGCGCCACCGGTACGCTCCTCTCCAACGCTACTTTGAATTTCGCCGGCGGTTCCGTGGGGCACCCCTGGTACAAGCGCGACTGGCACGCCTTGGCACCCAGTCTCGGGTTCGCGTGGGACCCCTTCGGCAACGGCAAAACCGCGATCCGCGGAGGCTACGCCCTCAGCTACGTCAACGATGCGGAGATCATCGCCGCGGAGAATATGCTGGAAGGCAACGCCGGCTTGCAGGGAATTTCCAGCACCACCGGCCTTTCGGCCCGGGTTTCCTCGAATCTGCCGGCAATCCCTGCCCCCGCATACGCGGTTCCCATCACCCTGTCCCAGGAATACGCCACCGACCCCTTTAACGTACTCACCACCATCGACCCCAACCTACATCGTCCCTACGTGCAGCAGTATTCGTTCGGAATTCAACACGAGTGGCTGAATACGGTTTTCGAAGGCCGTTATGTAGGCAACCACGTGGTGGGTGCTTACCGGGCTTTTGATTTCAACCAGGTACAGATTGAAAACAACGGCTTTCTGACTGATTTCCTGAAGGCGCAATCCAACGGCTTCTTGTCTATGGCCGCGGGGAGAGGCTTCAACCCGGCCTATAGCGCCCTGGTGCCGGGAAGCCAGCAACTCTCGGTACTTACTAAGTTCAGCGGACACGGCGACTTCACCGACCCGAATGTGGTCAATTACGTCGAAACCGGGCAGCCGGGCGAACTTGCTAATTACTATCAGACCAATGGCCTCAATCCGACTAATGCGGTGCCGGTTTACGCCAATCCCTATGCGCTGGGCGCCGACATGTTGACGAATTACTCCAGCTCCAGTTACAACTCCCTGCAGCTCGCCATGCGCCATCGGCTGCGTAACGGCCTGAGCTTCGAGGCCAATTACACCTTCTCGAAGGTGCTAAGCGACGGCGACGGCGACCTGCAAACGCGCTTCCAGGCGTTCCTCGATTTCAACAATCCCAAGCTGGAGCGTTCCCGCGCCGATTTCGACCTGAACCACATGATCAAGGCCAACGGCTACTACGCGCTGCCCTTCGGCGAAAACCATCGCCTGCATTTCCGGCCGCTGAACCCCGTAATTGGCGGATGGACTTTCGGCAGCGTGATGGTGTGGCAATCGGGCGCGCCGTTCTCGATCCTTTCGTCGTACGCGACCCTCAACCGCGCGGCGCGCTCCTACTATAACGGCGCCGATACCACCGCCGGCGGCGCGGCGTTGAAACAAATCGTGCATTTCCAGATGACCGGCAACGGACCGGTGGAGATCGCGCCCTCGGCCATCAACACCGCGGACGGCAGCGGCGTCAATGCTCCCGGCACGCCCATGTTCGCCGGCCAGATCTTTTCCAATCCCGGCCCCGGGACGCTGGGCGAACTCCAGCGCCGCATGTTTTCCGGCCCGTGGACATTCAACATCGACATGAGCCTGTCGAAAAACGTGAGGATTACCGAGCATGAGAACCTGGTGCTGCGCATGGAAGCTTTCAATGCGCCGAATCATCCGACTTTTTGGGTGGGCGATCAGAATATTAACTCCACCAGTCCCGCTTTCGGCACCATTACTTCGACGTTTTACAATCCACGCGTCATGGAATTCGGCGCTCACTTGAATTTTTGACCGAGGGCTCGGCCTTCGAAAGGTTTTCGGGATTTGGGAGACAGAAGCGGGCCCTGCTGAATGGCGGGCTGAAGCCCGCCCCATGTCCGGCCCGCCAACCTGGCCTTGGGGGAAATGTTGAGGTATTTTTGTTTACAATCTTCGACCTAAGAATCTAATGACTCCTCTGCTCGACTTACTCGCATCGGCCAGGGTCTTCGACCTCGCCCAGCCGTATTTCACGGGGATGCCGCACCATCCGTCGCATCCGCCATTCCTGTTCAGCCTGGTCAAGGCCCACGGCGAATACCTGGGGCCCATCGGCAACAGTTCCGCGTCCGACGCCATCGCGCTGGGCAGCCACGTGGGCACGCACATCGACGCCTTGTGCCATTTTTCCTGCAGCGGCAAACTCTACGGAGGCCACGAGGCCGCCGGCCTGCAATCCTACGGCGGCGGACTGCGCCAGCACTCCATCGATACCGTCCCGCCGATTCTGCGGCGCGGCTTGCTGCTCGATATCGCCGCCGCGGCCGGGCTAGACCCGCTGCCCGCCGATTTCGAAATCGCCGCGGCGCATCTTGACGCGGCGGCCGCGGGGGTTGAGATTCGCGCCGGCGATGTGGTGCTGCTGCGCACCGGGTGGGCGCGCTACTTTCGCGATCCCGGCAAATTTATCTCGCAGGTGCACGGTCCCGGCCCGGGCCTGGCCGGCGCGCAATGGCTCAGTTCGCGCGGCATCTTCGCCGCCGGCTCGGATACGGTGGCCTTCGAAAAGGTCCCCGACGCGGCCATGCCCGTCCACGTGCATTTGTTGGTGGAGCATGGGATTCACATCATCGAGTGCCTGAATCTGGAAGAGCTGGCGCAAGCGGCGGTGAGGGAATTCTTGTTCGTCGCGTTACCGCTGAAGTTGGAGGGTGCCACCGGTTCGCCAGTGCGGCCGATCGCGGTGGCGTGAGAGGCCGGGCGGGAATTGGCTTAGCGACCAGTTCACCGGGTGGAAGTGTCATCGTTCAGCACTTCATAGACCGAGCCGTCGGTTGCGTATGCCGCTTCGAACTGCCTCCGCCCAGGTGGGCGCCAAGCGCTGTCTTCCGCGGAGATCCCCCACCTGGAGCAGGACTTGAATCGGTTCCCCCAGCGGAACCTGGAAGGCGATCTCAGGTGGAACGGCAATCTGGCCGTTAGGCGCGATTTCCGCTTTGTAATTGGCGCTCCTCATCTCTGTTTCCTCATTCTTACCCGAACGCCGGTGGCCGCGGCGGTCCTTAGTAAGTAACTGAGCCGCGGCCCTAACCTCGCCGCGACTTACAACTCGGGATGCAGGTGCAGCGTCTGACCGGCCGCTACATAGATCTTCTGCGCGAACGGCGTTTGGCCGTTTTCACGGATCTCGAGATTGTATTCGCCGGGACGCAAGTGCATCGTCTTGTTGTCGTGCGTGGTCCCCGCGTAGGCGCCATTGATGAACACCTGCGCGTCCTTCACCTTGGTATCCAGCTTCACTTCGCCGGAGTTGGGATAGTAGCCATAATAGCCATACGGTCCCCAATAAGGTCCCCAGAATGGCGCATACCAGCCACCATAAACCACCGGCCCGCCAACGAAAAAGCGAACGGCCGCCGAAGCGCTCATGGGCGCCATGGTCATCAGAGCAGCCGCCAGAATCAGCAATCCTTTTTTCATTTTCTGACCTCCTGCCCACGAGGGCTGCAATCGCCGTGCCAGACGAAAGTCCTTTTTTTCGCTATGACTTATGGGCAATGGCGAATGGCCGCAGACCACCAGGCTGGCCGAATTCAGCCACTACTTTTTGCCCAGCGTCTCCTGCCGCGCCTGGATGTAGCGTTGTGTCTGCGGAAGGTCCTTCCACTGCGGCGTGTCCACGCTATCAGCCACGTCGTAGACGGCCACCGCCACGGTGCGGTCCACCAGCGCCAGGTTGGCGTAGTCTATCTTAGGCCACTCGTCGCTGACCTTGTGGTAATCGGGGAACATATAGCCCACCGACAGAGTGTGCGCCGGAACGCCGGCATCGGCCAGCGCCTGGTTATCGCTTTGCGCGAAATATCGCTCGTTGAGTTGCGCGTTCTTCACCACCTGGAGTCCCGTCTCGCCGCCGGCCTTCACCAGCATGTCCGTAAGGGTCGAAAAGTCGAAGCCCGTCACGTTCACCAGTCCCACGCTCGAGCCGCCATCGACATCGGTGCGGCCGAGTTGTTCCAGGTTCAGGTCGGCGACCGTCTTGGCCAGCGGGAAAATCGGGTGGGCGCCATAGTAGCGCGAGCCCCACAGGCCCAGCTCTTCCCCGTAGAACGTCATGAACACAATGGAGCGCTTGGGCCGCGTGGGCAACGCCGCCAGCGCGTTGGCCACTTCGATCACCGAGGCTGTGCCGCTGCCATCGTCATTGGCGCCGTTGTAAATGTGGTCGCCTTCGCCCGTGCCGCGAATGCCGAGGTGGTCGTAATGCGCGGTCACCAGCACGTAAGTATCGCGCAGGGCCGGGTCCGATCCGCGCAATACGCCCACCACGTTGTGCACCTTCACCGGCGTCGAGGTGGGCGGCGGAATATGGACCGAAATCAACGCGTCCACAGCCCCGGGCCGGCCGGCGCCGAGCGCGGTGCGCACCTCTTCGTCCCAAACCACCAGCACCGGGACCGCGGGCGCGGCGGGCGCTTCGCGCAGCCGCGTCGACATGTTGGTCGGCTGGCCGCCGGAGCGCAGCACCACCACCAACGCGAGCTGCAGCCGCGCGGCCAGGGCAGGAAGTTGGCGCATCAGCATCATCGGGTTGGTGCCCGTGGGGAAGTCGAGCACCAACACCTTGCCGCGCACCTGCTCGGGAGTCAACGCACCGACGGCCGAGGCATCGCTTCCGGCCACTTTGGCTACCGCGGCCTTGCTTAGATCCGCTGCGGCGGCCTGCTGGAGGGCCATCGATATGCTCTTGGCTTTCACCGTGCCACCCGCGCTTTCCACCGTGAACTCCATGCCTTCCACGTTGGGCGTCACATTCACATAGTTGGTTGTCTGAAAGTAATCGTCGTCGCCCGCGGGCTCCAGCCCGGCGCGGCGGAACTGCGCGGCGACGTACTCGGCGGCGATTTCGAGACCGCGCGAAGGCGTGCCGCGGCCTTCGAGAGCGTCAGAGGCCAGGAACGAGATGTCGGCTTTCAGATCGTTGGCCGTCAGGCGGCTCGCAATAAGCGGCAGGTTGTTGGATGCGGTCTGTGCCGTGGCGATGGCGGCCACGAAGGCCGCGGCTGCCAGTAAAATGGGCTTTCTCATGAGTTATTCTTCCTTCAAATTAATCTCGCCGCGGCAGTTCTTGGCGCCGCAGCAGCACCTGACGCGCTCGATATCGTCGGAGAAGCGGTAATCGACGGTCAGCTCCTCTCCGACTTCGATCGCGCGCTTACTGATATAGAGGATGTGGCCGCGGAGGATGGTGGAGCGGAGATTGGGATCGCAGCTATGGTTGATGATTTCGGCCCCGCTGCCGCCCACCGCGCCGTCGAGGGTCCAGTAACTGTCCAGTGCGAACAGGTAAGTGAAGCGCCCGCTCCCGCGGAGTTTGGTTTCGCGCCGACTGATGCGTTCGCCGGTATATTCGATCACCTTGCGGTGCGGCGGGATGCGCTCTGCGGCGTAAACGCCCAAGCGATGAATGCTGGACTTGCGGATTCTTAGGCGAAAGCAGGCGTAACGATCGTCGATTCGGGGGGACGTGACCAACTTGGTAGCCATGGCGCGGAACTTCTAAGCATTGTAACGCGAGCGGCGCGCCGGCCTGTACTTTGTCGCCTGCGGTGAGCACAATGGATGTGATGCGGAAGCCTGTTTTGATGTTCCTCCTGCCGGCCGCGATCTGCGCTGCATCGATCTTCGATGCCCCGGAGTTGAGCGTGGCGCGGTCTCCCAGCGCGCCGGGGCAAATCCATCTGGCGTCGGGAATGCGCGTGCTGGATTTCGACGTCTCACCGGCCGGACCGCGCGTGGCGCTGCTGGCGGCCTGGCCTTCGGGCGCGCGCGAAGTGCGCGCGGCTTGACAACCAGGCTGGCACCTACCCCACATCCTGTGGTATCTGCCACCATATTCGGCGAGACTCAATATTTGCACCTTTGCCGTATTTCGGATAGAGTCCCCGGCAAAACTGATACGATTGAGATGAGAAGGACTTTCATGCAACTGACCGTTGAAATTCCGGACGATCTCGCTCGCCGCTTCGGTGGCGGCGCCGAGCTGTCACGGCGCGCCCTTGAGTTGCTTGCGCTGGAGCAATACAAGGGCGGCCACCTGACCGAGGCCGAGTTGCAGCGGCTGCTCGGTTTTGGCACGCGATACGAGCTCGACGGATTCCTCAAAGCCCATGAGGTCTGGCCCGATGTCACGATCGAAGATCTGCGCCAAGACGTTCGAGACCTTGAAAGCCTGGGACTCTGACGCGCGTGCCGATCGTTGTCGCCGACACCGGTCCTATTAATTACCTGATCTTGATAGGGCATATCGATGTCCTCCCGATTCTATTTGAAAGGGTCATACTGCCCTCAGCCGTAAGAGACGAGCTAATGGAGAGTAAAGCGCCGACGGCAGTCCGAGACTGGATCGCCGCGCCGCCTTACTGGTGGTAGGGGGCCATGAGCTCCGCACTGTTGCGTTCTCCGCAAAGTACCCGCTGAACATGCCCAATTGACATACCAGTGGCTGGATTTGCGTCCGTCACCGCCACCGGCCGATACCGCTCTTGCGCAACTCCATGCCGGTGAAAAGGCCGCGATCGCTTTGGCTATGGAGCTTCATGCCGAAATCCTGCTCATCGACGAAAGGCGCGGGGTAAAAGTAGCTCGCAGTAAAGGTCTGCGGGTTGCGGGGACACTCGCAATTCTCAGCATGGCTGCGCGGCATGGTCTTCTCAACCTTGCGGATGCGTTGGATCGTCTCAAACGAACCAGCTTCCATTACCGCCAGGAGATCATTGACCGGTTCCTCGACGAAAACACCGACAGGACCTAAGCGGTACTACTTCACCACCACCTTGTCCACAGCCAGATTATCGTTATCGTCCACCACCCGCACGGCGATGGTGTGCTCGCCCGCGGGCGCGTCGAGGGTCAACTCGTAATCGAGCTCCGGAGAATCCGAGAGCTTCGTGACGGGCTCCACCACGGTCCAGTCGCCGCCGTCCAGGGAGTACTCGGCTCTACCCAAATTGCTGAGCGCGTCAGCAGCGTGCCAACGGACTTCGAGCTTCCCGCCGCCGCGGGTGGCCGTCAAGCGGGTGATTTTCGGAGGCGTGTTGTCGATGGTGAACGGCGCGCTTACGAGCTGCGCGGTCAGCGCTTCCGCCGGTGGATTGCTGGGCGCGTCGGAGGCCGTGACCCGCAGGCGGTAGTCGCCATCGGGAAACGCCGTCGAGTCCCAGGAGACATATTTGTCGGTCAGCTTGTCTTTGAGCGGTTTCCATTCGCTCTCGTTCTCGCCGCGTATTTCCACCGTATAGATCAGGGTGTCGCCGTTCGGGTCGGAGGCCAGCCAGCGTGCGCCCAGGTACCCCTTGGCGAATTGCATGGCGGGCGTCGAAGTGGTGTTGTCCGACGACGAAGGGAGCGACGGTAACAAGGGCGCGGACTGGCGTCCCAGCGGCTGGAGCGTCAGGCTCTGCGACGGGCCCGAAGGGACCGCCGACAAATTCAGCACCGGCGCCGGGAAGCGATAGTTGACCGGCGTGATCTCGATCTCGTCCAGGCGCGGCTCCACGTTCTTCGGCAGGTAGGCCACGTCTACCGATTCCAGTTCCGGCGAATGGCCCGCGCTATCCGCGGTCAGCGTGGCCTTCCATTGCACGAAGCGCGCCGCGGGCGATGTCACGCGTCCGCCCTTGGGCGTCGAGATGGGAGCGGACCAGGCGCTCCAGTTTTTCTGCGGCTGGTCCAGGTTACCGCTGCGCGTGGAGACGGCAATCTGCCCGCCATTGAGATGGGCTTCGAAGCTCAGCCGGCCCCATAGCGTGTACATGCCGGAATCGAAGACGTCGCTTTCGATGGAGCCTTCGCGCTCCACTTCGGGCCCGATCTCGTACACCTTTCCGGTGTTCCCCGTGGCCGCATACAGGTGCCCGCCGGGGCCGCTCTGAAACGCCGTGATCTGCGTCACCGGCAGGGCGAGGATCGCCGTGTACTGTGACGGCGATTCGATGCGGTACAGGCTGCCCTTGTTGCCGGCGCCCAAGAGCACGCGGCCCTGGGCGTCGAATGCGATGGCGTACACTACATCCTGCGCATGGCTCCAGATGCGGTGTGGATTGCCGTTGGGTTCGATGCAATAGACCTCGCTGCCGCCGCTCACTCCTTCGGTCCCGACGGAGGCGGGGGGCGGTGTGGCCGGGCGCTGAACTGCCACCGGCCCGGGAGTTCCCGAGGTCGTGACGGTGAGGGTACCGCCCGACGCGGGCGCCGGCGGCGCGGACGGCGGCGGAGCCGAAACTCCCGGGCCGGCCTGCTTGGAACCGACGGCGGCCGCATAAACCGCGCCATCGCGGCCCACGGCCACCGCGGTCACTTCCTTCTTGGACATCTGGTACAGCACGAAACCTTCGCCGGCCGGGGAAATCCGCAGCACCAGGCCGCCCGGCTCGGTGCCCACGATCAGATTGTCGGAGGCGTCGATGACCATGGAGCGCACGTGCGTCTCGTCGCTCTTAAAGAAGACCGAGCCTTTGCCGTCGGGCGCCACTTTGTGGATCTCGCCCTGGCCATTCGGCAGCCCGCCGGTGGCCACCAGCAAATCGCCTTTGCTGTTAAATGCGAGCACCCAGATGTATTTGGCCTTGGGATCGTAAAAGACTTCCGGTTTGCCGTTGCCTGCGACGCGATAGACCTTGCCATCGGGGGCCGTGCCGAAGTACACGCGATCCTTGGAATCCACGGCGATGGCGTGAATCTCAAGCGCGTCCACCTCCGCCACCATCTTGCCCGATCCACCGGGCGGAATGCGGAACAGTTTGGCCCCGGCGCCGCCGGCGGCGTAGAGGTTGCCCTTGGAGTCCCGCGCCAGGGCCCACAAATAGGCCTCGGAGGTATCGAACAATTCATGGGAATGCGGCGCCAGCGAGAGCAGGCCGTCGCTACGCATGGAAAGCTTCGAGATCACGCCGCGTTCGAAATCGGCATATTCGCCCTGCGTCCAGATCTGCGTCTGTCCCGCGAAAGCCGCGGCGCAGGCCACGGCAACGAGCGCAGCGCAAATACTGCTAGTTGTTATTTTCGTCATTGGGGAGAACATTCTTGGTGGGCTGGAGTCCTTTTTGAGGCACGACCGCGGTTGGACACATCCCGTCCGCTGAGATTTGCTCGACGGGCCAATCCCTATCGTTGCATAATGGCTCCGGCTGGGAAAGCGGAGGCAGGCTCTGCTGGAGAGCAACCTGCCGAGGAATACCCGACCGGAAACTCATTCCGATGAGGATGCGGAGAGGCCGAGCGCCTCTCCGCAGTTTCACTTCAAAATCAGACATCGGAATAGATTTCCTCATGCCTTAAGAAACTCAAGGCCGCTGGCGACCATTTGGCTCCCGGTTTTTGCGGCCGTTCAAACTCTTCTCGCGAGAGATAGCCCAGGAAGCGACTGACCTTTGGCTGTCTCAAAGCTAGGGGGCATTCCATTAGCCGCCGATAAACGCCGATCGGGAAGATTGTCTTATCGGCGTTCATCGGCGGCTAACAATCACTTCACGTGGATCCGCAGCGAGTAGCTCCCGGTAACCATGTAGTCGAAGGGCAGCGCCATCTGCTCGGTGGCCGTTTCGGGCGACGTCACCAGCGACCGGCTCGACGCCTTCCCCGACTGCATCACATTCAGCACCGAGGGGGGCAGGCTGGGCAGCGTCTTGTCGTCATAATAAGCCGTGGGCGTGGACTCCACCAGAGAAACATAGAGCTTATTATTAGACCGCTCTTGATTGAACAGCGATACGATTTGGGGTAAATCGAGGTAGCGGTTGGCCGAGCCCGCCATATTCTGCATGCGGTTGACAGTGTCGGCATCGCTGAGCAGGATGCGGTGGTCGCCGCGCGCCAGGCCCTCGGGGATCTTCACCGTAAAGTCGCGCTCGATACGCTCGCCGCGGTACGGCCGCAGGAAGACCTTCACGGGCACGGTGTCCCCGGCGCGCACTTCGGGGTCGGACACCCAGGCGCTGTCGATGGCGGCCACGCGCCGCTCCGGCAGCAGGTCCACCGTGACGTTGACGCTCTTCACGTCGGGAGTGTTCACGTTATTCAGGTACAGGCGGTTGAACATGTTGCCCCACCAGGAGGCCATCAGGAGCGGCGCGGGCGTGGGCACCTCGCCGTTGGCCGCCATGGTGGAAAGCGAAATCGGCGGGCCACCGGCCATTTCCACCTTGCCGCTGAGACGATAGGTGGCTTCATCGGCAAACTCGTTCAATTCCGAGAGCGAATTGTAAAGCGTCAGCATCATCAGGTACGGGGTCCACTTCTGGTGCACGAAGACGTTGAAGTGGAAACTCTTCTCGCCGGTCAGTTTCTCTTTTTCGTCCAGCGAGCGCACCTTCACGGTCACCGGGATCATACCGGAATCGGCGCCCAGCACCCCCATGATGCCGGTGTAGCGATCCTGATGCAGCGCCCCGACGATCTCGGTGGCGTTGGCCATCTTGTTCGGCTGGTAGCTGGAAGCGAGGGTCATGATCACTTCGCCCTTGCTCATGGGAATGTCGACCGGCCCCAGGTTGAAGAAGGGATGGCCGAAGCCCAGTACGCGCTTGCCATCGTTATAAGTCACCGTACCGAGGCCGGTGACGGCCATGTCGCCATCCACCAGCACGCCGGCGATGCTTTCCCCCGGATTGAGCGCATGCTCCCACCCCGGCGCGGGTTTGTTGCTGTGGATTTCGTTGGCCGCACCCCCCTGCACCGCGTTGACTCCCATTTGCTGGAACATCGGGCCGAATTCGCGCAAGGAGCTATCGGAGAAACCCGTGAGCATCAGAGGCGATTCGATGGGCACCATCATGGCCGAGGGCAGCGGCGCGCCGAGCCCTTCCGCCAGGCCGCCCAGCAGGTCCGGACCGATCGACACGACGGGGTTGCGGACGCGCGCCTTGTCGGGCGTGTGGGCATCTTCGGGCCGCGATTTATCCAGGTCGTTGATCTCCAGCATCAGCTCGATGGGAGTGATCCCGCAGATGGCATCGGGCGAGAAGGTGCTCATGCGCAAGGCCACCGCGCCAACCAGTTTTCCATCGATGTACACCGGGCTGCCGCTCATGCCTCCGGCCACGTTGGTAATCTTGGCCTTACCGAACATCTTGGCGACGATAATGTCCTGGTTGGGACCGTTCTGATTGCGCAGGCGGCCGACGATCTCGATGGGCACGGCTTCCGGCACGGTCCCCTGGAAGACGGTCCAGGCAATGCCCTTCATGCCGGGCTTAACTTGGTTGAGTTTCATGATTTCCACCGGTCCGGCTTTGGGGGGGACGGGCGGACGATCGGTTGCAAACAAGGGTAGCGCAACGACCGCAAGTCCTGTAAGAACCGCGGCATTTTGCAATTTCATGGGGGATACAGCTCCAGTTTCCTTTATTGTACTATGACGCGGCTGTCATGCATCCGCTCTCGGGTGCTTAACCGATCTGGGGAATGGGCCTCCGCGGACCGCTCCCATACATTACGGTCGCGGCTCTGTAAGTAGCTGCAAACACGAGGCAACCGTAACAGAGCCACGACCGTAAGGGAGCGGTTGCTGGGACTGAACAGTCGCAACCCCCAAAACGGTTAAGCACTTAACCGGCTAATCCCCAAATTTAAAGTACTCTGCGTAGCAGAGCGGCGGGGAATGGCCCGCACTTGATTATTTCTTTTCCAGCCGATTTTTCAATCACATCGAAAACCCTTGACTTTCATGAGGAAGGGCCGATAATGCATCGATGACCAGCCTCGCTGGTCCGAAAACGAAACCCCAGAGAATGAGGAAAGATCAGCCGGTTAATAAGCACCCTCCGCTTTCTCGGGTGCTGGGGGACGGCGGGCAGGGCGCCCACGTCTCGATTTCCCATTAGCGCTTTCGCCGGGTGCATCCTCAGTGCATTCGCGGGGCCGGTAAACTGCCGATCCTGGTAGGCAACGACGGTGAGCGGGCCAGGCAAATCGTCTTCGCCGATTTGGAACGGTGCGGTTCCGCAAAACCGTTCGTTACGGAGTGCCCTCTGAGCCCGGCTCAGAGTCCGGTGCCGAGCCGCGCCACCAGGGAGCGATTGGAGCCAAGGGCAGCCGGAGCGCCAGCGAAAAAAAGCGCCTTCAGAGGTTCGTCTTAGCGAGCCAATTTCTTGTTCCCGGAAATGACGCGTGATAAAGGCTATTCGTGGAGGGATTCTAATCGACGCTCCATGAAGGAGTTCGACAGCTCGAATCCACCAGCTCCAAATCGGCGTTCATCGGCGTTTATCGGCGGCTCATAATGCTGTGCCGGCTTTGCGCGAACTTTCAAGAAAGGTTTATTAGCCGCTGCGGCCCGTTGCGCCTACGTCAAAAATGCAGTTTCAGCGACAGTTGAAGCGACCGCGGACCGCCTTGCGCGTACAGTGGACTTAGCGCGCCGCCTTCGTTGTTCAGTGTAGTAGACGCCCACCCAAATTGTCCATTCCCATCCGTGAGGGTTCCGTCTATGGCCCCGAACTGAGGATGATTGAACGCGTTGAAAGCTTCCGCCCGGAACTGCAGCTTTATCCTTTCGGTGAAGGAGAAATCGCGCCGCACAGCCATATCCACCTGGAACGCACCGAAGCCGCGGACGAAGTTACGCGGTGAGTCGCCATTCACATTAGCCGGAGCCGCGGAAAAGGCTTTAATGTTGACAACGCGCCCTCCCGGAGGATTGATCATTTGCCCGTCCACAAGCTGGGGTCCGGATAGGTACACGGGTTGGCCGGGGACCAAGTTCGGTTCGTAATTCAGGGTTGCCTGGGTTATCGGATCAATGCTGTTACTGCCCACCAAGTCGAACGGAAGACCCGAGCGATCGGAAATGTGGCTGTCGACACCCCAATGCTTGAGCAGCCCTGCCAGGATAGGGTTCGAGTAACTGCCGGGCACATTGTAGGTGAAAGCGGCCTGGAAGTTCTGGCGAATGTCGAAATCCGAATTCCCGCGCAGAAGTTCGTCCAGGAGGAAGTTACTCGAGGCATTGTCGATGGAGTGGGACCAGGTGTAAGATGCCAGCGCTTGCAGGCCATGGGCAATGTCGCGCTGGAATTTCACCTGCAAGGCATCGTAGCTCGAACTCGCACGGTTCGCGACTACGTCGGCATCGGACCCTGCCGCGAAATTGGCGTTCCCGAGAGCTTGCGGTGCGTATTGGAACTCGGTGAGCAGATCTTGGCCAAGGGCGCCCACATAGCTCGCCGTCAGGGTCTGGTTCCTACCGAGGGCTTGCTCGATGGCAACATTCCAGTGCAGAGTGTAGGGGAGCCGCAGATGCGGGTCGAACGCCAACACACTTTCGTTGTACGGCGTCGCCAAGCTCACCGGAGGCAGAGTCAACTGCGCGGGCGTAAGCGGAAAGGGGACCCCGGAGTATTTTACGCTGGTGTCGAAGCCTATGAAAGTGGAAAAGCCACTCGATGCGAGGAGGCTGTTCAGGTCGTAGAACACGCCGGCGCCGGCCCGCAATACGGTTTCGTGACCGGAGTTACGGCCGAGTTGGTACGCCAGGCCGAGACGCGGGGCGAAGCCAGTCCACTGCGTTTTCCAGAGCGGAGTACTGGTAGGCGCCAGGGTCGCGGTCGCGAGATTCGAGATCTCGTTGAGGGTATACGGCAGGTAACCGATCTCGTTGCCGGGGGGCGGGTTCACATCCCAACGCAACCCCAGCGACAGGGACAACCGCGGCGCGGCCTTCCACTCATCCTGCACGAAGGCCGAAAAATTGGTGAATACCGGTTCGGATTTCAAAATCGCGTGGGGAACGTTTTCCACTACACCAGCCGCGTTGGCCAGCACCTGGGCCTCGCTCGCGAACTGGACCTCTTCCTTATTGAGGCTGGGAACGGCATAGGTGGCTATTCTGCGCCAGTCCACTCCGAACTTCAGAGAGTGAGCCCCATGAGTCCAATGGTAGGTGTCGACGACGTTGTACTGGTCTTGGTTGTAATCGTTGCCCTCCAGCTCGAATTCGGCCTTACCTCCCGTCGTAAAGTAAGTGCGAAAAGTCAATTGCGAGCCGATGGGATTCATTGGCTGCCCGTTGGGCCCGGGAACAATGTCGATGCTAATCGGGACGGCTCCGCCGAAGTTGGAGGCGATCTCGTGTTCTCCGGAGGTGTTATAGGTGAAGTTGAAACGCAGTTCGTTGATCTGGGTGGGCGCAATAACGCTAGTCGCCCCCACGGTGATGGACTGGGTGTTGACCCTGGTGTTGTCGTGGATCGGCAGGTCGTTAAAGTACCACCCGCCCGAGGGCGTGTTGGCATAGCGGGCGAAGAGCTGCAGTTTGTTGCCAAAGTTGTGATCGATGCGCAGGCTGGCGGCGTCTATGCCGGAAGGCTCCGAATAAACCAGAATATAGTTCGCAAGCCCTGGACTCTGTGTCAACTCCGATCCGTTCTGGATGGAATAAGCATTTAAAAAGGGCTGCAGCACGGCCGGCGCCGCTAAGCGCATGGCCTTATCGGGAACCACATGGTTCGAGGGCGGCACCGGCTGAAGCAGGCGCATCCCCTCGTAGGAGAAGAAGAAGAAGGTCTTGTCCTTGCCATGGTAGAGACGGGGGATGCTGAGTGGACCTCCCAGCGTGCCGCCGAAGTCGTTCTGGCGTTCCGCGGCCTTGGGAAAGTCATTGGGAGTATTTAACGCATCGATGGCCGGGTTGTAATAGTGGTTGAACCAGTTGGCCGCGTCCAGATCGCTGTTGCGGAAAAAATCGAAGAGCGTACCGTGATAGCTATTGGTGCCGGAGCGGGTGGTGAACGCGAACTGGCCACCCGGGGTGCGGCCTTGGTCGGCCGCATAGGTGGAAGTGGAGGCGCGGAATTCCTGCAAGGCGTCGAGCGAAACCATGGTCTGCGTGGTGCCGATGATGGTCATGCCGGGAATGGCCCCGGAATAGCCGGCGCCGCCGGTCTCATTGTCGATCTTGGCGCCGCTGTTGGCGCTGACCCCATCCACGGTAAAGTAGTTGGATTCGGTGCGTTGGCCGTCCACCGTGATCTCGCCCCGGTAGCCGACCTGGCCCGATCCAGGCATGTAGGACACACCAGGGACGAGGGTCAACAGGCTTTGGAGGGTCTGCCCGTTGAGTGGAACGTTCTCCACAAATTGCCGGTCCACGACCGTACTTACGGTGGCGTCAACCTGATTAATGTAAACCTGGTTGCCGTTGACCGTGACGGCTTCCTTGCTGACGCCAATTTTCAGCTCGAAGTCTATGCTGGCGGTCTGCGCCGTTTCCAGCGTGATGTTGTCACGGGACTCGGTTTGGAATCCATTGGCTGACACGTTCATCCGGTAGCGGCCTGGCGGAAGCGCGGGAACGGAATAGTGGCCAGAACTGTCGGCTATCGTGGAGCGGTTTGTGGCAGTGTCCTGGTTGATCACGCTGACCACAACGGCGGGAATGACCGCGCCGCTGGCATCTCGTACAATGCCTGAGATTTCAGCGCTTTGGCCAAACAACGAACACGCAAAGAGCGTACCCAGCAGTATTTGTTTCATGACTCCCCTCTCTTAGTTGCGGTCTCGCCCGGCCCGCGTCAGTTGTCCGCACCTTCACGGGTTCCATACCGCAAACGTGCGCAATCGGGAACCAGTCTACTGTGGTTGTGTTACGGGGTCATGAATCCGGAAAAAGTTCTTCAAGTCCCCTAAGAACCGCGGCATCTTGCAATTCCGTGACAGATACGGTTAGTGTAGTTCGTCATACAGAATACCGATTATCCTAATGGACTGAAATCACGTCGTGGGGCAGGCTTCAGCGGGGATCCGCCCTTTGGGCAGTCTCTCGCGCCAGTAACCATTGCGCAGGGAAACAAACATGTGGAATTGTCAGCAAGCAACTCAAAATCAATGGCTTGTGCTGTGGCTTCCAGCATGTGGTTACTGGAGAGCCTGCGGTGGGCTTCAGCCCGCCAATTCCGAGCCCCTCGACGACCATTTACACGGACTAAAGTCGGTTGCAGGCTTCAGCCTGGCCCACGCATAATCATCAAAATATCCGACGCACTACGCTAGTTTGCTCACTTTAGCGGCGCTCGGATATCGCGGCTTCCTCGCTTTTCGTCGCCGCGGAAATGGGCAAACCTTTTTCGGTCACAACTATTTTGGCTGCACTTTTCGTTAAGATTCAATCCGATACGGATTCCGATAAGTTTTTCCCACTTAGGGGCGCAGTAGCATGCGGCTGTGCAAGACCTTACCAATACCAACCGCGCCTGCGCCGTTGCCGCCGCAGCCGCACACGATTTCAACAATGAACTGACTGTAATTATGAGCGGCGTCACCGCCGCGCTGGGCGCCCTGGACGCGCAACATCCGGCACGCGCGCTGCTGCTGGACATTCAGGCCGCGGCCCAGCGGTGTGTGTGGAAGGCGTCCGGCCTGTTGAATTTCAGCGCCCGCGTCAACCCCGGCCCGACGCGCGCCTCCTTCGAATACCTGATCGACCAATAAGCTGCCGTTTCCCGCTACTCTGGAAGCAGTGCGCATTCTAGCCATCGAATCCTCCTGCGACGAGACCGCCGCGGCGGTGGTGGAGGACGGCGAAACCGTGCTCTCTTCCGTGGTGGCATCGCAAATGGTCACCCACGGCAAATATGGCGGGGTGGTGCCGGAACTGGCCTCGCGCGAGCACCTGCGCGCCATTGTGCCGGTGGTTCGCGAAGCGCTGGAGATCTCCGGGACTCGGCTCAGCGAGCTGTCGGCGGTTGCCGCCACGGTCGGTCCAGGGCTGGTGGGCTCGCTGCTAGTGGGTCTGACGTACGCCAAATCGTTGAGCTTCGCCAGCGGGGTGCCGCTGATCGCGGTGAATCACATCGAAGGCCACATTCACGCGGTGATTATGGAGGCCCGCCGCGCCGGAACGCCGGTGGAATACCCCGCCCTGGCCCTGGTGGTAAGCGGCGGACACACCCACCTGTTCGAAGTGCGCCAGGGGTTCGACTATCGCTTGCTGGGCAAGACGCGCGACGATGCCGCCGGCGAGGCATTCGACAAGGTGGCCAAGCTGCTCGGTTTCGGCTATCCCGGCGGCCCTATCATCGACCGCCTGGCGCCCTGTGGAGACCCCTCCGCGGTGCATTTCACCTTCGCCAAAATGAAGGGCAACGCGCTCGATTTCAGCTTCAGCGGTCTGAAGACCGCGGTGCTGCGCTGGGTGGAAGCGCACGATATGGCGGAAGAGATCGCCGCGCGCCGCACCCTGCTTCGCGATTGCCCCCAACCCTCGCCGGAGCAGTGGCGGGCGCTTACGCCGCAGCGTACACTGGACCTTTTGGCTTCGTTCCAGCACGCCGTCATCCACGAGCTCCTCACGCGGGCCGCAGCTTCGGCCGAGGCGATAAATGCGCGGACCCTGATCGTCTCCGGCGGAGTGGCCTGCAATTCGGGCCTGCGAAAGGCGGCACAGGCGGCGGCCCTGCCCTACCCCGTTTATTTTCCTACTCCGGGCCTTTCCACCGACAACGCCGCCATGATCGCCGCGGCGGCTTTTCCCAAGCTGGCGCGCGGTGAATTTGCGGCGTTGGATATCGCCGCGCAGGCTAACCTGGCGCTGGCCTAGAGCGATGTGGCCCGTCACTCGCCGGAGTGGGACGAACGGGCCGAAGTTCCAGCGTACTTCGAGTGGCAGCGCGTGGAGCAGTTGCCCTGCGAAGCGAACGCGTCTCCGCCTTCGCGGTGGCAACCGGCGCAAGCGGCTTTATGCTCTTCCGCGGATTGATGGCCGGCAGGCGCGTACGCCAGCGCGGCAGTGGCGTCCCGCTTAAACAGCGAAGCGTGGCACACGGAACAATGGAATTTCACCCGTTCGGCGTGAAGAAAGTGAAGGAACGTGACACCGCCCTGGCTGGCTGGAATTACCAACCGGACGGGGAATACCTTCTCGCTCGCAGTGGACACCGGCGCACCGGCCAGTAAGCCCACAATCGTGAGGCCGATCAGAATCCTCATATGGGTTGTTATCGGCCGAGATATGCCGAGTATTAGGCCCGAAATTGTGTCAAGTCGAACTTATACGGGGTAGCATTTTTGGCTCACTTATAAGGCCATTTTGGCCTTTACGCGTAGGGGGGTACGGGCCTCCGGCGCGAGGCCCGTAAAAGTGAGCCAAAATTCGCGGTATGCTTATCACGCGCCCAGCAACGCCTTAAGGTACCGGTAAAAGAACTCTACGCCATCGTAATAAGAACTTACGCGAATGCGCTCGTCTTTCCCGTGGGCGCGAATGTCGTCCTGGTCGATCGCCATCCCGTTGACTCCGTAGCTCGGTATTCCGGCGGCAATGGTGTAGATGCTGTCCGACGCGCCCGTTTCCATTTCGGGGATTATGGGCGCGCCGGGCCACATCTCGGCGGCCACGCGCTCCAAGGGCTGCAGGATCTCGGGGCTGGGCATCACCGGAGGAAAGGCCTTCTTATCGGGAGCGCGGCCGCTAACCTGGCCGTTATTGGCCACGTAGCGCACTTGAATCTTAGGATCGTTCACGGTGGCGATCAGTATCTGGCGAACCTCTTCGGGCGAATGGCCCGGCAGAATCCGGCAATTGATATTGGCCTGCGCCAGTTGCGGGAGCGCGTTATTGGCGTGCCCTCCGCTGACGCGCGTGGCTACGCAGGTGGTCCGCAGGAGGGAGTTGTAGCGGGCGTCTTGGGAAAGCCGCGTCACTGCCGCCGGATCGGGCGGATTGTGCAGGATCGCATTCATATCGTCCTTGGTCTGCCCGCTTTCGAGCGGCGCGCGGCGTTCGAAGTAAGTGCGGGTTACCTCGTTCAACTCCAGCGGAAATACGGACTTTTCGAGTTTCGCCAGTCCATCGGCCAGACGATAGATGGCGTTGTCGGGCAGGGGCAAAGAGCTGTGGCCGCCGGGATTGGTGACGCTGAACTCAAAATCGGCATACAGTTTTTCGCTGGCTTCCACATCCACGTTGACGATTTTGCCCTTTTCCGACGTCACGCCACCGGCGTCGGGGTTGATGGCGAACGCGGCGTCGATCAGATCGCGGTGATTCTGGAGCAGCCAGTTGACCCCGTTGGATCTCCCGCCCTCTTCGTCGGCGGTGAGCGCGACGATGAGGTCGCGGGTGGGCCGCCAGTTTTCACGGTGGAGGCGGATGAGGTCGGCGATGAGGGCGGCGTCGTTCTCCTTGACGTCCTGGGTGCCGCGTCCGTAGAAGTAGCCGTCCTTCTCGACAAATTGGAACGGGTCGGTGGTCCAATCGGCACGGCGGGCTTCCACCACATCGAGATGGCAGATGATGAGGATCGGTTTGCGCCCGGCGTCCGTCCCGTGCACCCTCACTATCAGGTTTCCCTTGCGGTCATTGGGGCCGAGCACCTTGACGTCGCCCGCGGGGAAACCGGCATCGAGCAGGCGTTTGGCCATTGCCTGGGCGGCTGCCGTAGTGCTGCCCACCGAATCGGTAGTATTGATCTCGATCAACTGCTGGAAGATATCGCGCGCCAGTTGGCGGTTCGGATCGTCGGCGCCGGGCAGAGGCGCCAGTAGCAGGAAAAGCGCCGCGGGGCCAGCGATCCATCGTATGAGGGTCATCCGGCTATCCTGCCAGAGAGATTCGGGCAAAGTAAAGTGCTGCTACCATTAATCGGACTCGCTCGTCTGATTCCAGAAAGGTGGAATTATGTCGAACTGGCTGCAAGACCTGCGCTATGGCGCACGAACGCTCCGCAAAAGCCCGGCGTTTACCGCGGCTGCTATCCTCACGCTGGCGTTGGGCATCGGGGCCAACTCGGCGATCTTCACGCTCATTGACGCGGTGATGCTACGCCCGCTCCCGTTCCCCCACCCGGACCGCCTGGTGCTGGTGTGGGAGGATTTCAAGCTCTTCGGGCTCAAGGACAGTCCCGTGGCGCTGGGCAACTACTCCGCGTGGCGCGCGGAGAACCACGTTTTTGGCGAAATGGGCGCGTTGGAGCAGACATCCTTCCGTCTGAACGCGGGCGCTGAAGCACAGCAGTTGCAGGGGAGCCTCGCCACCGCCGGATTGTTTCGCGCGTTAGGCGTCCAGCCGGCGCTCGGGCGGCTATTCCACGATGGCGAGGACCAACCCGGCGCCGCCAAGGTGGTCTTGCTCAGCGACGCACTCTGGCGCAGCCGCTTCGGCGGCCTGGCCAGCGCGATCGACAGCACGGTCACGATCAACGACGAGAAGTGCACCGTCGTAGGCGTGATGCCCGCCGGGTTCCGCTTTCCCGATATCGAGAACGACCTTTGGATGCCCTTGGGGTCGTACTACCGGGCGAGCGCGTTTTCCGACCGGGGGCGCCACAATTTCATGGTGGTGGCCCGATTGCTGCCCGGCGCCAGCCTGCCGCGCGCCAACCAGGAAATGCACGCCATCGCGGCGCGCATGGAGCACGACTACCCGGACACCAACGCAAAGGTGGGCGCCTTTGTCGCCCCGCTGCGCGAACACTTCGCCGGAGACCATCGCTCGGAACTGCTGGTGCTGGGTTGCGCGGTGGGCTTCGTACTGCTCATCGCCTGCGCCAATATCACCAACCTGCTGCTCTCGCGAGCCGCCAATCGCAAGCGGGAAATGGCCGTCCGGGCGGCCCTGGGCGCCAGCCGCGGGCGCATCGTGCGGCAATTGTTCACCGAAAACCTGCTGATTTCCGTGGCCGGCGGCGGGTGCGGATTGGCGATCGCCGCGTACGGTGTGCGGCTCCTTCAGTTCCTCGTCCCCAGCGGGATTGCTGGCATGCGTCCCGTGACCGTGGATCTTCGCATTTTGGGCTTCACGTTCGCCGTCGCGCTGCTCACCGGAGTATTGGTCGGACTGGCGCCGGCGCTAGAACTGCTCCGCACCGATATTCAGCGCATGTTGAAACAGGGCGGCCGCGCCGGAACGGGCCACGGCGCGCGCGGCGTGGAACGCGCGCTGGTGATCGCGGAGGTGGCTCTAGCGTTCGTGCTGACCCTCGGGGCCGCACTCATGCTGCAGGCGCTCGCGCGCCTGCGAGGCGTCGATACGGGCTTCCGAACCGACTATCTGCTCACCCTCCACACGCCGCTCTCGCGAGCCAAATACGGCGATCTGACGCGCATGAACGCATACTACGACGACGTGCTGCGGCGCGTGACCGCGTTGCCCGGAGTGGTCTCCGCCGGCTTCGCCAATCACATCCCCATCGCTTTCAAAGGGGACTTTATGGGCTTTGAGATCGAGGGCCGCCCGGAACCGCGGCCCGGCGAGTATACCACCGCCGACTGGCGCGTGGTTACCCCGGATTACCTGCGGACCCTCGGCATTCCCCTGCGCCAGGGCCGGTATCTGGACCGCAAGGATACCGCCGACGCTCCCTCCGTGCTGCTGGTCAATGAAGCCATGGCGCGCGAGTACTGGCCCAATGAAAACGCCGTGGGCAAGCGCATGAGAGCGGACTCGGATTGGTGGAGCACGATTGTGGGCGTGGTGGGAAATATTAAGACGGCAGGGTTGGACGTGCCGCCGGAGCCCGAGATGTACTTTCCGGCGGCGCAGGTGCCCAGGGGCGCAACGTCGCTCGCCATCCACACCCGGGGCGATCCGGCGAAACTTGCGGCGGCGGTGGTGCGCGAAATCCACGCCGTCGATCCCGGCATGCCCATCCTGCAGATGAGCACCATGGATGAGATACTCGACCGCGAAGTGTTCGGCCGCCGTATGCAGACCGGTCTGCTGGCGAGCTTCGCCTCGGTCGCGCTGCTGCTGGCGGCGCTGGGAATCTACGGAGTGTTGGCGTACGCCGTGGCGCGGAGGACGCAGGAAATCGGCATTCGGATGGCGCTGGGCGCGCGGCCGGCCGATGTCCTGCTGACGATTGCCGGCCAGGGTATGGGCTGGAGCGCGGTTGGAATTCTCATCGGAGTGGGCGGCGGGCTGGCGCTTACGCGGGTGCTCTCGAAGATGCTCTTCGAAGTGTCGGCTACCGATCCGGCGACGTTCGGAGTGGCCGCCGCGGTGCTATTGTCGGTCGCCTGGACGGCCAGCTACATTCCGGCGCGCCGCGCTATGAAACTGGATCCCATCGTGGCTCTGCGGGAAGAGTAAGCTGCCTAGTGGGTATCCTCTTGACTCAGCCCACCCCAACATATAGATTTCAGGAGTGGAGGATTACCCCCGCACCGTCCCTTCGTCCGGCTCATGCAGCAGGCCGTCAACACCCCGCCTGCCACTTACGATGCGATGACCAAGACCCGGCCGCAACCCCAACATGTTGGGGCTGGCTGAGTGAAGGGGATACCCACTAGCTGCCTTACCGTAGACTGTGAACATGACGTCTTTTGCTAATATCTTCATGGTCATCCCCATCCTGATGTTCGCCTTGTACGGGTTCATCCTGTGGCTGTTCTATCGGATGGTCGTATCCGTCGAAAAGATCAGTGAGCGCATGACGGAAATTGCCGATCTCCTCCAGCGGAATCTGGCAAGGCCGGACCAACCGCCTCTGCCGCCGGCAGCCTCGCAATAAAAAAGGCCGCGCTCCCCGGTTTCCCGGGTCGCGCGGCTTCAAGTGTTGGCTAGCTTAGCTACTCCGAAAGTTACCGCCGGCCGCCGCCACTACCACCGTGAAATCCGCCGCCACCAAATCCACCACCACCGTGGAATCCGCCGCCGTGGAACCCGCCGCCCATAGCGGCACCGTGGAAACCACCCGTACCGCCATGCATTCCGCCGCCATGCATTCCGCCGCCTAGCGCGGCGCCGACGGCCGAGTTACGAGTGATCGCGCCACCGGGTCTCCCCGTGAATCCGTGTCCGTACCCGTAGCCGTTGCCACGTCCGTAGCCGTAGCCACGTCCGTACCCATACCCGTGGCCGTATCCTAAGTACCCACCGTAGACGCCCCAAAATCCCGGCGAGAAGAAGCCGAATCCGAACGGGTCCCACAGGAAGCCGTCGCCCAGCAGAAATGCATATTCGTCAAAATACGGATCCCAATACCAGCCGGCGCCATACCATCCAGGGCCATAACCCCAGCCTGGCCCGGAACTGGCGTAGGTCTCCGCCGCGGACATGTTAGCCTGGGCCGTATAATCGGCGCGCAGTTTGCTCCAGGCATACAGATCGTCCATCAATTCGGTTTTCTTAACGTTGAAACCGTGTGTCTTCAATTTCGGATTGGCCGCATCGAGCGCAACCTCTTCGCCTTTGTAGACGTTGTTGGTGCGGCCGTTGAACTCGACCGCAACTTTGCCGCCGAACACCCGGGCCATCGGCGGGTTGGTTGTGAATTCGTAAATTCCTGGGGCTTCGACGGTTGTAGCGCTACCGCCAACCGTCACCTGAATGTGATTTTCTTTCTCAAACTCCGCCACTTCCATCATGCCCTGGCCCTGAACCAACTCCACCCGCGTATCGGACAGGGATGGCGAAACCATTCGCACCGAGCTATTCGGTCCCAATCTCATAAAAACGCCCGGAGTCAACAGCATTTCGACTTTGCCGTTGGCGGTCTCGAGGACGTGTCCGGGACTGACCAGAGCCGAACCTATATCTCTCTGGGTAACCGAATGTCCATCGAGTTTGACCTGCCCTTCTATGTAATTGACCGTCCCCGGTTGAGCAAACCTTGTTTGAGGCCCGTTGTTCGTTCCCGGTTGTCCGGGCTGGAACGCTCCCTGGGGTGTGCCGGCCGTCGCGGGCTCCGCAAACCCGCCCGGGGCGGCCACCAGGGCGGTTGCTGCAAACAGAATGCCGGCCATCCGGACCGGTTTTTTCAACAGGTTAATCATATGAGTAACCTAGCCTTTCCACTTCTCTCTGCACTTATAGGGATGCGCCCTCGGGAAGGCCGGTTGCGATCTTTACAAATCCATGAAAATCAGCGGCATGTGCGGGCAGGCATAAAAAAAGCCGCGCCGCCCGTTTCCGGGAGGCGCGGCATTCTGACAACCGCTTGCTTACGCGCGCGGCTCTGATTTAGTAATCCATCTCGGGCCCGTGACCGCCCGGACCGCCGGGAGGCGCCGACTTCTTTTCGGGGATCTCGGCGATCATGGCTTCCGTGGTCAGCATCAGCGAAGCGATCGACGCCGCATTCTGCAGCGCCGAGCGGGTCACCTTGGTGGGATCGATGACGCCGGTGCTCACCAGGTCCTCATAGGTGTCGGTCTGTGCGTTGAATCCGAAGTTGGGATTCTCGTTCTCGCGGATCTTGGCCACCACGATGGCGCCTTCGGTGCCGGAGTTGGAGACAATCTGGCGTACCGGCTCTTCGCAAGCGCGCCTGACGATGTCGACGCCGATTTGTTCGTCGCCCTCGGCCTTGAAAGTAACCAGCGCCTTCGAAGCGCGCAACAGCGCCACGCCGCCGCCGGGAACGATGCCTTCCTCGACTGCCGCGCGAGTGGCGTGCAGTGCGTCTTCCACGCGAGCCTTCTTTTCCTTCATTTCGGTCTCGGTGGCGGCCCCGACTTTGATCACCGCGACGCCGCCGGCCAGCTTCGCCAGCCGCTCCTGCAGCTTCTCGCGGTCGTAGTCCGAAGTGGTCTCCTCGATCTGGGCGCGCAGTTGCTTGATGCGGCCCTCGATGGCCTTCTGGGAGCCGCCGCCATCCACGATGGTGGTATTGTCCTTGTCCACCGTGACGCGCTTGGCCCGGCCGAGATCGTCCAGCCGAACGCCTTCCAGCTTGATACCGGTCTCTTCCATGATCGACTTGCCGCCGGTCAGAATGGCGATATCTTCCAGCATGGCCTTGCGGCGGTCGCCGAAGCCCGGCGCCTTCACGGCGCAGGCGTTCAGGGTGCCGCGCAGCTTGTTCACAACGAGAGTGGCCAGCGCTTCGCCTTCCACTTCCTCGGCGATGATCAGCAGCGGCTTGCCGGCGCGGGCGATCTGCTCGAGCAGCGGCAACAGGTCCTTCATGTTGCTGATTTTCTTTTCGTGGATGAGGATGTAGGGGTCTTCGATCACCGCTTCCATACGGTCCGCATCGGTCACGAAGTAGGGGGAGAGATAGCCGCGGTCGAACTGCATGCCGTCCACCGTGTCGAGTTCGGTCGACATGGTCTTGGACTCTTCCACCGTGATCACGCCATCCTTGCCGACCTTCTTCATGGCCTCGGCAATGATGTTGCCGATGGTGGCGTCGCTATTGGCGGAAATGGTGCCGACCTGGGCGATCATGTCGCCCGACACGGGCTTCGAAAGCTTCTTCACTTCGGCAGTGGCCACTTCGACAGCCTTTTCGATGCCGCGCTTCAGGGCCATGGGGTTGGCGCCCGCCGCGACGGACTTCACGCCCTCGCGGTAGATGCACTGCGCCAGAATGGTAGCGGTGGTGGTGCCGTCGCCGGCCACGTCGCTGGTTTTGGAGGCCACTTCGCGCACCATTTGCGCGCCCATGTTCTCCAGGGGATCTTTCAGTTCGATTTCTTTGGCGACCGTGACACCGTCTTTGGTGATGGTCGGCCCACCGAACTTTTTCTCCAGAACCACATTGCGGCCCTTGGGACCGAGCGTGACTTTCACTGCGTCGGCTAGTTGGTTCACGCCGCGCAAAATCGCCTGACGAGAGGCTTCGGAATATACAATCTGTTTCGCCATTTCGGTATCGACTCCTTACGCCTTCTTTTCGAGAATCCCGAGGACTTCGTCCTCACGCATGATTAAGTACTCTTCGCCATCCATCTTGATGTCGCTGCCCGAATACTTGCCAAACAAGATCCGGTCGCCCACCTGCACGTCCAGCGCGACCACTTTGCCGTCTTCCAAGCGCTTGCCTTTCCCCACCGCGACCACTTCGCCCTCCTGGGGCTTTTCTTTGGCCGAATCGGGGATGTACAGGCTACCCTGCTTCTGCTCCTGCTGCTCAATCCGTTTGACCACGATGCGGTCATAGAGCGGACGAATGTTCATGGACATTTACCTCCTCTAGAAATAAAATATGGGTTTTACGTCGGTTTACGGGAGCCCATGCCGAGTCGTCTTTCACAACCTCCGGGGCTCCTATGTATTATTAGCACACTCATGCCGAGAGTGACAATAGTTCCCTGTAAGCTACAGTACAATAACGAGTTTTTATGCTTGACAACAACCCACTCATATTGTTGACTCGGCCCTCTTCGCGTTTCCTTTGAGTCTTTGCGCCTTGGCGAGAGACATTCTTCCCTCGCTCAAATCGATTCGAAGCTCGAAACATCTTTAGGTCTCTCGCAAAGGCGCAAAGACGCAAAGGAAAACACCCGGAAGGGATTAGCCCTTCAGGCCATTGGCGACGCGAGCTATGCCATCTTTAATGCTAGCCGAAGATATGTCCGGATCTGTTTCTTATCCACCGGCAAGATCTCCGCGAAGGATTTCGCCTCGACAATCACGAGATCCGGTCCGCCCGAAAGCCAGTTTCAATGCGGGTCCCTTCGGAGATGCCTTCTGCAGGACCACCGACATTCACCGTTTCTCCAGTTCCTTCGCGAGAACCGCCTCGGAAACCGACCCCAGCAAACCCGGCCCGCGGACAGTATGTCCGGCAGGCCGCATCGACGATCTGCTGGGTGCCTCGTTTTCCGTCATGGACCACAGCAGGGTTGCGCTAACCTGTCTCTCAGGGATCGACTGTCACAGCAGGCTAGCCGACCGGAATGCAGGTGCAGATCGTATTGCAGGTGCAGACCGTATTGCAGGAGCAGCCTGTATTGCTGACGCAGGAGCAGCCCGAATTGCTCACACAACTGCAAGCACCGCCTCCCGTCACGCAGTTGCACGTACAAACGGCGCCGGCTGGAACCGGTGAACCGCACGGCATTGTGTAGGTGACGCCGCCGATTGTGTACGTGACGCCACTCCCAGTGCTACTTGCAGCCGGATCCATCAGGCAAACCGGAAGCTGTTTGCCATCCGGCAACGACCAAAGCATGATGGTCCCTGCTCCCGCGCCGGATGCCAGTATCCGCCCATCCGGGTTGATCGCCAGCGCATAGGAGCCGGCGGAATTCGCTGCGAGGGTGTTCAGCAGCTTGCCATCCGGCAACGACCACAGTTTGATGGGCGCGCCCTGGCTGCCCGACGCCAGCAGCCGCCCGTCCGGGCTGATGGCCAGCGTATATGAAGCCATGTTCCCGGAGCTCCCGGTGATGAGGGTGCTCAACAGCGCCCCCGATGGAAATGACCGGAGCTGGACGGTCTCGTCATAGCCTTGACAAGCCAGCAGTTGCCCGTTTGGGCTGATAGAGAGCGCGCTCACGCCGTATAATCCGGTAATGCTGCTCAGCAACTTGCCATCCGGCAGCGACCAGAACATGAGGGATCCGGTCGCCGCCGTCGCGAACCCCCCGCCCGATGCCAGCGTACTCCCGTCCGGGCTGATGGCGACGGCGTTGACACCGTAGTCCTGCCCGGTCAAGCTCTTGAGCAGCGTCCCCCCCGGCAGCGACCAAAGCTGGGTGCCCTCGTAGTCGCCGGAAACCAGCAAGCTCCCGTCGGGGCTGAAGGCGAGCGCCTCCACATCGGTTTGGCCCGCGGTGATGGTCTGGAGCAGGGCTCCGCCCGGCAGCGACCAAAGGAAGATGGTGCCGTCGGCGTTTCCCGCGGCCAGCAGGCTTCCCTCCGGACTGATGCCCACGGTCCACACCTGGCCGGCTCCCGTGGCCAAGGTCTTCAGCAGCGCCCCATCCGGCAGCGACCAGAGCTTGACACTTGCGTCCGAGCTCGCCGAGGCCAGCAGCCGTCCGTCAGCGCAGATGGCGAGGCGTTCAACCCCGCCGCTATGCGCGACCGCGCCCGAGACGCAGACTGCACCCTGGGCCCGCTTGGGAATGGCAGCCGCCGCGACCGCGGCAGCCGCGGCACTGAACAGACTCCGCCGGCTGAGCGTCCAGCCCGACAGGCCGCGGCTGACCCGATACAAGGCTGGGGCTTCTTGCCGCTTGGCATCGGCTTTCCGCCCGTCCGGTCCGTCGGCGGACGATTCCTTCGATTTCATCGTAAACCTCATTGCTGCACGGTGAGGAACACGCCACTCGGAGATTGCACACCGCCCACGGTGGCCTGTACCGCAGCATCGCCATTCGGGATGCCATTGGGTATCTGAATAGTAAGTTGGTACAGCCCGGCCCAACCGGGAGCCAATACCGCGGCTCCATCATAGACTTGGGCGCTCACGCCGCCCAGCGTGACTGTATCAGGAGCCGTCAAATACAATTGACTGCCTGGGGTCAAGACACCCAACGGCGCGCCTGCCGGGCCGAAACCATTGCCCCAGAGAATGATCCACTCGCCCGGCTGAGCGGGAGTAAAGGTAGCTCCGGGCTCCAGCCCGGCCTTACCGCAATACGAATAATCCAAGTGAGTGGCGACGGCGTATTGTCCCCAGAGAAAGAACGCCGGGCTGTCCGCCTGCGCCGTGGAGTTGAATGGGGCGCTCGAGATTCCCGCGCTGGTAACCACTACCTGCACCGCCCCCGAGTTCACCGCCGGCGCCACGATATTGATCTGGCCGGGGCTGATGTAAGACACGTACGCAGCGTTGCCTCCCACGCTCACGCTGACGCCATCGAGCTTGGTTGGGAGTTGCTGGTTGACGATCGAGGCGTTCCAATTATCGACTTGGGGAGCCAGATTGGTCCCGTAAATGCCCACGTAGGCGCCCGGCGCGATCGCCGCTTGCCCCCCGGCGGCGTTGGTTACGGCGGTGATAACGGGAGGCTCCTGCGGGGCCACGCTGCGCACGCGGTAATTCAACAGGTCTGAAAAAGTCAGGACGCCGCTGGAATTCAATCCAACCCCGTACGGGTTGTTCAGTTGCGCCGCGGCCGCGGCTCCGTTGTCGCCCGAGTATCCGGGCGTGCCGGAGCCGGCGGCGGTGCCGATTACGCCAGCCGGCGAGACCATCCGGATGCGGTCATTCAGACTGTCGGCGATGAACAGGTCGCCCTCTCCGTCTACTGCAACACCCTTGGGGAATTTCAGCGTCGCGGATATGGCCGATCCGCCATCCACGGCCGGCCCAAACCCGCCACCGACAACCGTCGAGATGCTCCCACCGGGCGCCACTTTTCGCACTACGTGGTTGTACGCGTCCGCCAGGTAGAGATTGCCTGCGGCGTCCACAGTGAGCGCCTCGATCAACCCCAAAGAGGCCGAGGCCGCCGGACCGCTATCCCCGAAGGGGCCGTAGCTGCCATTGCCGGCAACCGTTTGGATATTCCCGTTGGCGATCTTGCGGACTCTGTAGTTCCAGCTATCGGCGACGTACAGGTTCCCGGACGAGTCCACGGCGACGGCCTCCGGGTAGTTCAATTGCGCGTTCGCGGCGGAGCCGTTGTCTCCCGAGAAACCGGGCGTGCCGGTTCCCGCGACGGTCGAGATCACGCCGCTGGACGACACTTTGCGGATGCGGCAGTTTCCCGTGTCCGCAATATAAAGATTGCCCTGGGCATCCACGGCGACGCCGCGCGGAAATGAGAGCTCCGCGGCCGTCGCGGCCGCGTTATCACCGGAGAAGCCTGCCTGGCCGTTCCCGGCGACCGTGGCGATGACGCCGTTCGCGATCTTGCGCACGCGCTGATTACGGCTGTCGGCCACAAATATGTTTCCTTGCCCGTCGACCGCTACGCCGTAGACCGTGTCGAGGTTGCGCGGATGTGGCGGCGCCATTATCGCCGGAGAAGCCGGGGCTGCCGTTTCCAGCCGTGGTCGTGATGGTCTGAGCCAGACCCGGACCGATCGCGAGAAGCCCCGCGATGAGGACGCAAAAAGCAATTCGAAACAGTGGCGGCATGGCCTTTGTTTCACCCAAAACAGTAATTTAAAGACCTGATTATCTTAAATATAACCAGACTTGATTATGCACCGTTTTCCGGTGGGGTCAAGGGAAAGTCATTCGGTGCTCTCAGCAGGATCCGTCGGGCTCATGGCCGCACGGGGGGCTGGCGGGCGGTTCCCGCCAGAACAGGCCGCCCGAGGCGGCGATCTTTTCGAGGATCTGGTCCTTGGTGAGTTCGCGGATCACGTGGCAGCGGGCCGAGCCGTTGAACTCACCTCCCCCCGTGGCGGCCAGCCACTTGTAGTAGCAGTCGCCTCCGCAGCTCCATTTGGCGAAACAGCTTCGGCAGTGCGCGCGCTTCTCCACGGCCTGGCTGCGCAGACGGTCGATCACCGCCTGGTTGAAGATGTAACCGTCGCCGCTGGCCGCCGGCTGGCCGTAGAAGAACACACCGGCCCGAGGGTCGTCTTCGTCGAAGGCCTCATAACAGGCTGTGACATTGCCGCCGGCCGAGAGACAGAAATTCTCCTGGGAGACGCTGCAGAAGTGGTTCGTGAGTGTACCGGCGCGCGCGCCCGAAAAATTCACCGGGCGTCCGTGCGCACGCCCGCGCGCGGCGGCCGCCCGATAGGCCTCGATGAACTCGTCCGATTCCGCTGATGTCGCTGCCGCGCCCCGGCCCAGCAGGTATACCGGCTCCACCTGAATTGAGACCGGATGGAACTCCAAACAAAGGTACTCAACCGAATCCGCAAGAGCGGAAATGTGCTCCGCGGTCACGGTCAGCCGGATGCCGTAAGAGAACTTGGCCGCGTCGAACCGCCGCAGAGTGTGGACCACGCTATGGCTCGACCCCGCCCCCGAAGCGGTCGGCCGGCACCGGTTATGAACCGCAGGCAGTCCGTCGCAGGACACTGTGGCGCCTCGCAGGCGCCCGAGGACCCAGTCGATCCGCGCATCGCTGAGCACCCCGTTGGTGGCCATTGAGCAACGCAGATCCAGCTTCAGTTCCGCCGCTTTCTGTCGCGCGTACTCGAACGACTCCGTCAGAACGGGCCAGTTCATGGTTGGCTCACCGCCGCCGTGGTAACCCACCTCCAGGCATGGCACCCGCCGCCTGACGGCATTGGCGGCGGCGAAGTCAATCCCGCGTCTAGCCGTCTTGATCGTCATAAACTTCGGCTCGCCGGCGCCGGCGGAAGAATAACAGTAGGTGCAGCGAAGATTGCAGGCCGTGGTAAGAAACAGGGTGACGGAGGCTGGCACGGGCGCGCCATGGCAAACCGCCGCAGGCGGGTTTTCGGGCCCGGCGTCCACAAAATCCAGCGAGCGCAACAGTCTCACCAGGGAACCATCGGGGTCTGCCTGCGCGTCGAACACTCCCTTCTCCAACTGCGAAAGGAAGCGTACCACCTGGGAGTTCGCCACAAAAGCCGAGCGTCGCGCCGGAGCATACACAATGTACTTGCCGTCCTCCAGCGGAATGCTGAACACTTCCGCCGAGAGCACGGGCGCGAGCCCCGTCTCCGGACGATCCGGTTCGCCGCTACGTTCTGAGGACATGCGCCACGCCGAATACATTGTAGCGAAACGCACTCATCGACGCCCTAAACTACCCGGCTGTTTCCGTCTGCCGGGACACTTCGTTTCTCAGCTCTCCGGCACGGACTCAAAGATGCCCACCTCGCGATTCTTGCGCACCGAGCGCCATGGGAAGCATCGCCCGTTCATGGCCACGTAGACCCCCGGTTCGAGAGCTTGCACAAACGCCAGCGCCGTTCCCAGGTTGAACATTCCGTCGGAACTGCCGAACTGGTACGGCACCATGGCGCCGGTCAGGACGATGGTTTTTCCGCGGATTGCGCGGCCCAGCACGGCGGCGGTCTGCTCCATGGAGTCTGTGCCGTGCGTGATCACGATGCGTTTCGCCGCAGCGGCCGCGCACCGTTCCAGGATCAACCGCCGGTCGTCATCGGTCATCTCCAGGCTGTCGATCATCATGAGGGTGTCGACGCTCACGTCGAGGCGGCAGCGCCCCAGCCGGAGCATGTCGGCGATGTGGGTCGTCTGGAAGTGCAGTTCGCCGGTCAATTCGTTGTATTCCTTGTCGAATGTGCCGCCGGTGACGAAAAGCTGGATGGGCTCCGAATGCATGGTACGCTCGTCTGCCACTATACCGCGCTATAGTGGAGTTAATCCCATGCGAGGTACGCGCTGGCTCCTGTTGGTGGCTATCGCCGCCATCGTTTTCGGTGTTGGCGTCACCTACCGGCAGCAGAAGAAAATCAACGAACGGAATGCGCTGGCGGCGCCGCCGCCGCTTCCCGACAACGTCAGCTCGACCACCATCGGCGGCCACTGGACTGCCAAGGATCAGAAGACCGGCTGCCAGAACTATGAGATTTCCTACAAGGGCATGCGGCAAGCGTCGGACTCCTCGCACAGCGAATTAAGCGGCGTGGAGCTGCACATTTTCCATAAGTCCGCCACCAAATGCGACACCAAGTTCGACCTGGTCCGCAGTGCCGCGGCCACCTATTTCGATCCCGATAGCCGCCTCTACGCGGAGGGCGAAGTCGATATCACGCTAGGCGAACCGAGCGAGGGCGAGGCACCGCCGAACCTGGTTTCGATCACGTCTTCCGGGGTCACTTTCGACACCAATTCGGGGCGAGCCGACACCGACCGCGCGGCTAAATTCCATTTCAAGAATGGCGAGGGGGAATCCATAGGCGCCACTTACGATCCGCCCTCGAAAGAATTGTTCATGAAAAACAACGTGGTGGTGGATTGGGAGGCGGCCACACCGCACGCCAAGCCGCTTCACATCGAGGCTCCTAGCCTGCACTACCTGGAGAGCGCGGCGGAAATCGACCTGGTCCCCAGCGGCCGCATGACGCGCGACGAGCTGGTCTTCGAGGGCGACACCCCCACCATAAAGCTCCGTGACGATGGGGAAGGCCACAAATTCGTGCGCGAGATCGACGCCGTCCACGCGCACGGCAACGATAACACGCCGGGCCGCAAATTGACCTACTCGGCCGACCGCGTGTGGGTGTTTTACAACGACGATCACGTGATCGAGAGAATCGTGGTGGAAGGCAACGCGGCCATGACGTCGACGGGCGAAACGTCGGAAACCAACGTGACCGCCAATCACGTGGAGATGTACTTCAATCCGAAAGACAAGGAGAGCCAGCTCGACCACGCGGTCTGCACCGGAAACGCCGTGCTGACATCCAAGCCGCTCCCGGTGGCCGGCAAGCAGCCGAGCGATTCGCACGTGCTGCGCAGCGAAAATATCGATCTGAAAATGCGGCCCGGCGGCCGCGAGATCCAGACGGTGGCGGCGCATCCCTCGGGGACGCTGGAATTTCTGCCCAACCAGCCGGCCTCGCACCATCGCACCTTGCACGGCGACGAAATGCTGATTACGTACGCCGCGCAGAACCACATCGAAAGCTTCCACTCCACCAACATAACGACCACCACCGACCCCAACGCGGACGAGAAGAAACACAATCGCGCGGTCTCCACAACTTCCAGTAAGGAGTTGTCGGCCCGCTTCGAACCGCAGACCAACCAGTTGTCCTACATGGAACAGACCGGCGATTTCTCTTACCAGGAAGGCGACCGCAAGGCCCATGCCAAAAAGGCAACGTTCGACCAGAAGGAGAACGTGATGAACCTGGACGGCGGCGCGGCTGTTTCCGACGCCACCGGCATCACTACGGCCGACCATATCCGCCTGGATGAGCGCACCGACGATTTCCTAGCCGAAGGCAATGTCAGTTCCAACCGCATGCCCGATAAGGACCAGAAAAGCGACTCCAGCATGCTCTCCGGCGATGCGCCGATGAATGCGCAGGCCCGCAAGATGGAATCGAGCAACCGCGACGGCAACCACCGCACGCGTTACGAGGGAAACGCCCGGGTGTGGCAGGGCGCCAACCGCATCACCGCCGACGTGGTGGAAATCGACCGCGACAAGCATAGTATCGTGGCCGACGGCCATGTGGTGACCGAGGCGTGGCAGCAGCCCAAGGACGACGAGAAAAAGAAGACCGCCGCGCCCGTCCTGACGAAAGTGTATGCCCAGCACATGGTCTATACCGACCAGGATCGGCTGGCGGTTTATTCCGGCGGGGTCAAGCTCGAGCGGCCGGAGTTGCACCTGAAATCCAAGGAACTGCACGCCTGGCTGGCCGATTCCAAAGCCGATTCGCAGCTCGAAAAGGCCTTCGCCGATGGCGCCGTGGAGATTTCCGGAGCGCGCCGCGAAAATGCCTACACGGGCGGCTCCGAGCATCTGGAATATTACACCGCCGAGCAGAAGGTGATTCTCAACGGCGGAGCGCCGCAACTGGTCCGCACCGTCAGCGGCGCGCGGCCGACCATCCTCAAGGCGCGCGAATTGACCTACTTCGTGAACGATGGGAAGCTAGTGAGTACGGGCGCGGCCACCGACCGCATCCCCCCCAAGAAGAGATGACGCTTCCGGCGCTCGCATGAAAACCCTCGAAACCCACGAGATCTCCAAAACTTACCGCCGCCGCCGTGTGGTGGACGATGTCACGGTACACGTGCAGCAAGGAGAAGTGGTGGGCCTGCTGGGGCCCAACGGCGCCGGCAAGACCACTTCGTTTTACATGATTGTAGGGCTCATCAGCCCCGATTCCGGGCGCATTACAGTGGACGGGCAGGACATCACCAACCTGCCCATGTACCAGCGCGCGCGCCGCGGCATCAGCTATCTTCCGCAGGAGGCTTCGGTCTTCCGCAAGCTCACGGTGGAAGAGAATCTCATGGCGATCCTGGAGACGCTTTCGATTTCCGGGCGGGAGCGGCGCGAGACCTTGGAACGCCTGCTCGACCAACTCGGACTGGACAAGGTGCGGCGCAGCCGGGGCTACATGCTTTCGGGCGGCGAGCGGCGCCGTGTGGAGATCGCCCGGTCGCTGGTGATCAGCCCCAGCTTCCTGCTGCTCGACGAGCCGTTTTCGGGCATCGACCCGATTCAGGTGCTGGAGCTGCAGCGCATCATTTTCGACCTGAAGCGCTCCGGCATCGGCATTCTGGTGACCGACCACAACGTGCGCGAAACGCTCTCGGTAACGGACCGCGCGTACATCATCAATAACGGCCGCATTTTTCGCGCCGGCAGTCCGGAGGCGCTAGGCCGCGACCCGGAAGTGAAGCGCATTTATCTGGGCGAGTCGTTCGAGCTGTAGGGCATGCTTCGGAGAAACTTGCGGGCCAAAGCCCGCCCCACGTACTCTTGGTGGGGCGGGCTTCAGCCCGCCAGCCTCGCGACAGCCGGCTTCTTCTTCGTGTGAATCCACACGCCGCGCGTTCGGTAAGATGGAAACGTCGGGACGCAAGCTGCGTACTCACTTTATGAAACCTCTACTGCTGTTGTTCCTTGGCGCCGCGCCGGCTTTTTCCCAGCTCTTTTCGTACGGCGTGAAGGGCGGTGTGCCGCTGACCGATTTCGTCAACGCCGCGAGCGGCACCAATGCCGCCGGCTTCATCGATTTCGCCACTCATACCAACCGCTACATCATCGGGGCGACGGGCGAGTTACACCTGCCGTTCGGACTCAGTGTCGAGGCGGACGTCTTATACCGGCATCTTAACTACCAGGAGTCGGCGATGGGAGTGGACACGCTCACGAGCTCCAGGACCTCAGGCAACGCGTGGGAGTTTCCCATCTTGGGCAAGTACCGGTTCATGAGGACCAAGCTGTTTCACCCTTATGTAGACGCCGGGGTCTCCTTCGACACGCTGCAAGGGCTGTCGCAAACCGTGACGAACACTTTGTTCGCCGGGAATAACTCCACGACGACGACAAGCTCGGGGTCGCCTTCCCAGTTGAAGAACAGCACCACGCGCGGGTTTGTGTTCGGCGGCGGCCTCGACATCAAGTTTCTGGTGGTCCACATCCAGCCGGAGATCCGCTACACGCGTTGGGGCGCGGAGCATTTCTTCGACCCCAGCGGGCTGCTGCACAGCAATGAGAATCAGGGCGAGTTTCTGTTGGGCGTTACCTTCTAACGACAAGGCTTCGCCCTCATATCCCTGCGGGATATGGAAGTCAGAAGTCAGAAGCGGCCCCTTCGGGTCCGTGAAGTTAGAATGGCGATGGCGTGCCGGCCAATGGGGCTTCCTATGACGGTCTAAAGACATTAATAGCCGCCGATGAACGCAGATAAACGCCGATAGAATCAACTCTCATTGTTATCGGCGTTGATCTGCGTTCATCGGCGGCCAATAATCCCTGTTTCGGTTCTCAGTTCAGCGCGAAGTTCACCGTCACGGTAGTTTCCACTGTCACGGGCTCGTCGTTGAACAGCGTGGGTTTATAGGTCCACTGCCGGACGGCGTCGATAGCGGCCTGCGCCAGCGCCTGCTCACCCTCCTTAAATATGATCTGTTTCACGGTCCCATCCTCGCCGACTACCACCGACAACGTAACGGCTCCCGATATACCCGCCTTCCTGGCTTCCGCCGGATAGACGGGGGCAACGTGCCGGACGAGCATTTTTTCCATGGCGTCGCCGGAAACCCGTATCACTCCGAAGATTTGCCGATCGCCTCCCCCGCTGCCACCCGCGGATGGCGGAGGTGGAGGAGGCGGCGGCGGTGGTAACGTCGGGAGCTCCATGGCATGATTCCGCTCCACCTGCGCCTTCTTCGTTGCCATCGCCTTATCCACCCAATCGTTGGCCTCTGCAATGGCGCGCTGATAGTCCGCGGCGTTGTCCAGCAGGTCCGCGCGCTCGCGGATCAGCAGGTTCATGTACGCCATGGCATCGGAGTATTGCGGGTCGATCCGCAGCGCTTCCTGCAAATCATGCAGGCCACCGTCGATCACCGCCTGGTATCGCGCGATCAGATCCGCTTTAATGGCCCCCGCCGGCATCGGGCCAGGATCTTCGAGCTTCATCCCCAGCTTCGCCCGCGCAGCCCCTTCGGCCGGATACCATCGCGACCACGCGATGAATCCCATGCTGTACCAGGCGTTCGCGTTCCGGGGATTGGCGGCGACCACTTTTTCGTACCAGGCCTGCGCCTCGTCCCATTTCTTTTGGTTCAGATTCAGCGAACCCAGGTAAGACAAAGCCGTCTCATTCTTGGGGTCCAGTTCCAGGACTTTGAGGAACTCCCGCGCGGCTGCCGCCGCAACCGCATTGTTATCGGCAGAATCGGCGCCCGGAATAAACATCAGCATCCGCGCCGTTGCCAGGTACAAATGCGCCGTCACGTTCGAAGGGTCGCTGTCAACGGCCCGCTGGAAATCCGCGGCAGCCTGCGCATAGTTACCCGATTTGAATTCCATAGCGCCGCGATTGAGCCAACCGCGAGCAACCACCGGATCTTGAGCCAGCAACGGGCCCACCACTACCAGCAACGCTACCGCTAACAGGCGCATAATTACCTCCTTCTACACTTAGACCGCACGCCCGGCGAAAAGGTTCCGGCAGCATGAAGCCCGCCCCACCAGGTGGCTGCTATCCGCCAGCGTGTACTTCTTCCACATAATACAGCGCGTCGTAACACTTAGCGAGTTCCTCGGGCTGCAAACTGGCGTCCGGATCGTCCAGAACCCAGTATGCTCCCAGGTCGTGGAACAGGTGCATCTCCGCCAGCCAGCGTGCCAGAGCGCCGCCCGGCGGCAGCTTCGCCATATTCAAAAAGAACTGCGGCATCCCCGCCGCGCTCAATACCGCATCGCCCGACCCTTCCGGCGACGCCAGCGCGGTATACACTCCCAGTCCGCGCGATTCGCCCTTTTCGACCCCCACGGCGCGCACTTCCCCGCGGTCGAACGCGAACCCCACGGCGTACAGTTTCCGGCCGAATTTCTCGCGCAGCGCCGGATCGCGGGCGTGCGCGTTATCGGTCCAGAGCACGAGCTTAGTCTCCGGATTCTCAGGATTCACTACGCGCGCAATGGTGTTCGCCAGGACCGCCGGAGTATCGACTTTCCAGGAACTAATATGGATGTGCAGCCGATCGGCCAGGCCGCTCGCGTCCGCGTCGTTCGGATCCGCCATCATTTCCGTGAAGCCTTTCTGCGCCACCAGATACTCCACCAGCCGCTGTTTCACCTGGACGAACTCGCGTGTGCCGTGAGCCGCTTCTCCCAGCGCCACAACGCGCGCATCGCCCACCGCCGCGCCGAAGACCGCCAGTCCGTCCGTCCCGGTGAGCGGCGCCGCGCGTGTTTTCAATTCCGCCACCACCGGCCGCGCCGCATCGGCGCTAGTGGGCGGCAGCACCCAGTGATACGAAACTTCGATGGATTCCCGCCAGCGCCATCCGTTGGAAGTCTGGCTCCAGGTGTCGCGATGGCTCGTCACCACGCTGCGCGCGCCATCGGACTGCGGGTCTTGCGCCTCACGCCGCACCATGACGATGGCTTCGTCGCCATCCAGACGCACCGAAGAGACCGCCGTTCGCGTAGTCAGCTTCGATCCCTTGGCGATTTCGTTCCGGATGGCCGGCAGCAGAGGTTCGCGGATGGTCCCCACGCCTATCTGCGCATCGGGCATCAGAACCGCACCGATTTCGGCCGCGTCACCGCGCACAAAAGCGGCATCCATGCGGGCGTACTGCTTCTGGATAGCGTCGCGGGCCGCATCCACCGCCGGTCCCGAAGTTTCCACCGTCTCCGATCCGAATTCCACGTCCCCGATCCACGCGCGGCCTTGCCCGTAGAGCGTCAGTCCGATCTGTATGGTTTCGGCGTCCGGCGCCACTTCGCCGCGAATCTCGTATTGCCCCCACTCCTCGGTGACAATCGGCCGGTTCGCCATGTTGTCGGCGAAGCCCGGCTGAAAGTTCGGCCTTGTCACGTGAAGCAGCATTTGCGCGCGATCGGCGGGCGATTTCTTTTCCAGCCGAATCCACGCCCGCAGACGCACCTGCTGGCCGCGAAACGGCAGCGCGGCGAAGCTTTGCATCAGGGTGCCGAAGCTCTCGGGTATGGGACTGGCGGGCGACGCAAGCACGGCGCAAGCCAGGGTGCCGCGGCATCCATCGTGCTGCCACTGTGCCGTAAAGCCAGCGCCTGGCGCGGAGCCCAGCACGAACCATCCCGGCGGGACTTCGCCCACCCGGCCGTCCTCGAGTTTCAGGTTGGTCTGGCAGAGCGCCACCGCGGGCAGCAAAAAGGCGATAGGTAAAAGGCGGCTCACCGGTCGAACCGCAGGCAGGCGCGGCCCAAGTAGATTTCATCGCCCGGCCGGAGCCGTTCGCCGCGCCGGTTGCCCGCGGGCACTTCGATGGCGCGGCCGTCGCGGAAGACCCGCGTGCCGAATTCGCTTTCGTCGTCGCAAATGCGATACTCGCCGGCCTCCAGGCGGATGTGGGCGTGGCGGCGCGAGACCGTCGCGTTGGCCTCGTCACCGTCTTCGAAGACTACGTCGTTGCGCCGCACCACGCGCTGTTCGGCGTCGGTCAGTTCCGCGATGCGCCCGATGTTGGTGCGCGCCTTCTCGAGGGTGTACTCGGGCTGGGCGGTTCTTCCTTTGATGGCGGTCACTCGCGCGGCGCCGCGGGGAGCTTCGGGAGCGGCTTTCGCGGGCTCGAGGGCGTATTCGATCTCGAACTTCTTCTCGCCCGTCTCGGCGGTCTTCACTTCCACGTGGAAGCCGCGCGGCGTTTCGCAATCCACGGCATCGAACGCCTCGCGGATATCGGCTTCGAGCCTTCCGCCTTCTCCAAAGGCCGTCTGGTAGAGCGCGCGGCGGTCGGCATCCGCCGACACCAGCGTCACGGTGACCCGCGAATAGGGAAAGACGCGTTGCCCCCGCGCCACCGTCTGCACCTTGCTTTCGATGGCTTCCAGGATGGCGCGATGCACCAGAAGGACTTCATCCGAATCGGCCGGCCCCAGCATGCGGTCGGTCCATTTGCGAAAGCCGCGCTCGATGGTTTTCTCGATTCCCGAAAAGAGGTTCATAGTTGCCTCTGCAAAGTCCGAAGGAAAATCTATTAGCCGCAGATGAACGCAGATGAACGCCGATAAAACAAAAAACAAAATCTAAACAAAAATTTCTTATCTGCGTTCATCTGCGTTCATCTGCGGCTAATAAAATCTTCATTGGGCCAATCCCAAGCTTCGCCGCGGCGTTCACGATCCATTTCCGAAAGCCGCGTTCGATGGTTTTCTCGATTCCCGAAAAGAGGTTCATAGTTGCCTCTGCAAAGCCCGAAGGAAAATCTATTAGCCGCAGATGAACGCAGATGAACGCCGATAAAACAAAAAACAAAATCTAAACAAAAATTTCTTATCTGCGTTCATCTGCGTTCATCTGCGGCTAATAAAATCTTCATTGCGCCAATCCCAGCTTCGCCGCGGCGTTCACGATTTCCGCCGCCGCCGGCGCCGCGTTGGTCCCGCCGTATACTCCATTCTCCACCAATACGGAGACGGCGATTTTGCGCGTTCCCGTGCCGTAGGGCGCAAATCCGATAAACCAGGCGTGCGACGGGGCGTCCGACAGCTCCGCGGTTCCGGTTTTCCCGGCCATCGGCACGGTGGTGGCCGCTGCTTTGCGGCCCGTCCCCTCCATTACCACTTCGCGCATGAATTTCCCGAGCGTGGCGGCGATGTCGGTTGTGAGCACCGCCTGCGGCTCGCCGTTGCGTACGTTGGTCTCATCGGTGACCCAGCGGCCTTGCGGCATGGCTCCGCCATTGGCCACCGTCGCCGCCACCCGCACCATCTGGAACGGCGATGCCACCACTTGCCCTTGTCCGTACGACGATTGCGGCAGCGACTTTTTCAACTGATCGGCCGTATTGGGCGTGGCCGCCGCAATGCCCAGCAGGTTGGCCGTGGTCCACAGCGGCTCCGCGCCCACGTCGTAAGCGCCCAACTGCGCGAAAAAGGCGTTGCAGGAGACCACGATGCCCTTTTCCAGGTCGACCGTGCCGTGCGGCTCGGTATCCTGAATATCGTCGCGAATGGGGCGCTTGGAGCCCTTCAGAAACTGCCCTACGCGGCCATCCGGCAGCCGTATGCACTCGTAAGTCTTGTGCGCCAGCGCCGGATCTTTACGCAAGGCCGCCATGGCGGTGACCACTTTGAACGTCGAGCCCGGCGGATACAACCCGAATCGCGCGCGGTCCAGGTAATTTTCGGAAGTCTGGCCCTCGGGCTGCGGATCGTCGCTCCCCGCCTCCACGGGCCACGGAATGCTCACCGCCGCGAGCAAATCGCCCGTGGCCGGGTCCATCACCACGGCCGCGCCTTTGTCCTTGCCTGCCGATTTCAACTGGTTCTGCAAGATTTGCGCCACCTGCACTTCGAGGCGCGCGTCGATGGACATCCGCACATCGCGCTTGCGGTCGAGCACCCGGCGCACCTCGGGGTTGTCCGGCTCGTAACGATAGCGCAGCAGCGGCACCAACTCGCGATAATCGTAGCGGATCACGCGCGTGAGCTGGCCATTGGGCGCTTTGACGTCGACCAGCGTGGGACGGTCGTCATAGCCGCGCAGGCGGCGCGCCTCGTCGCGCTCCACGAATGCCGTGTTGCTCGCGCCCCAACGCAGGCGCGTGCGCAGGTCGCCGAGCAGGTCGAACATCAGGCCGCCGAAAGGATAATAGCGGCTGTCGGTGCGGGGGCAGGCGCGGTCGATATCGATTCCCAGAGCTTTGTAATCGGCGCGGTGCTTATCGAGCTCATCCCAATTGCTGGTGGCGAGCGGCAGCCCATTGCGATCGTAGATGGAGCCTTTGGGAATCTCCTTCATCACTTCCTGGAAGCGCGGATTGTACTGATAGCGTCGCGCGCCATCGGCCTGCAGAACCAGTGTTCCCTCCCCCATTACCGTCGCGCTGCGCGCCACCTGTACGTATCCCGCCTTGGCCAGCACGACGGCCCCGGCGACGGCGAAAATGGCGCCCACCGCGGCCGTCACGCGGTGGAACGGCGTGGGCACGGCTTCTGTACGTCCACCCTGCCGGCCGCGATGCGAAATCGCCTCCAACATCCCGATCACCGCGAAATTCGCCAGCATGGCGGTGCGGCCGTAACTCAAGAACGGCGTCACCACGCCCGAAAGCGGCACCACTCCGAGCGACCCGCCGGCTATTAGCAGGAGCTGCAGCGTGGTGGCCGCGGCCAATCCGGCGGCCAGGAAAAATTCGTAATCGGTGCGCGCCCGCAGCGCCGCCCGCAGCGCGCGCCAAATCAACAGCGCGTAGAGCGCGAAGACCACGACCACGCCGGCGAAGCCCCATTCTTCGCCCAGCGCCGAAAGAATCAGATCGGTGTGCCCCGCCGGCACCAATTGCGGATCTCCACGGCCCGTCCCCATACCGGTGACGCCGCCCGTGGCGTAGGCCCACAGCGAGTGCGCCAGTTGGTCGCCGCCGTGAATCTTGTTGTCCCACGGGGAGAGCCACATGGAGACGCGCTCACGAACGTTGCGCGGAATGCCGATGGCGCAGCCCACCACAAACCCGCCGATCACCAGCGCCAGCCCCAATACCGGCACCAGTGCGCTGCCGCGCGCCATGCCGTACAGCGTGAGGAAGAGGCACGCGAACACCAGGGCCGGCCCCATGTCGTGCTGCAGGAAGAAGAAGACCACCGAAAGCGCCGCGCACACCAGCGCCGGAAAGATGTACTCCACCGGCGGGATGTCGAAGCGGCTGGTGAGCGCTGCGAGGCGCGGACGCGTTTCGCGCGCGTGCCGCATCACGTCCCAGCGGGTGGCGAAATATCCCGCCAGAAAGAGCACCAGCAGCAGCCGGATGATCTCCACCGGCTGGAAGCCCAGGAGATTCACTTTAGCCCCGCTCGATCCCGGCCCGTGCCCGAAGCCAATCAGCGCCACGGAAAGCACGAAGCTCGCGAGCAGCGGCACGAAGCTCAGCTTGCCCAGCAGCTTCTCGTAATCCAGCATGCTCAAGGGCGCCAGCAGCAGGCATCCGAACGCCGCGCCCTGGGCGAAATCCACGAACAGCAGGTTGTCGCGCACCGGATCGCGCAACGCGATCATGAGGATCAGGCCCGCGCCGCTCAGTAGCATCGTCACTGGCAGCAATATCTGGTCGCCGCGGAACCGGCGCAGGCTCCAGAAGAGGTGCACCAGCGCGAATGCCGCGAAGAAGAGTACCGACCATCGATAAAAAGCGCTCTGGAATTGCGCCGGCCGGCGGACCACGAAGAGCGGCTTCAGTTGGCGGAATTGCTCGCCGGTGAAGAGCCCATGAATGCGCGCCAGTGCGCCTACGTTGCCGAGCGAGCCCGAGATGTAATAAATCTGGCGCGCGGCCTCCTCGCGCGCGTGCCGGTCGGGGATGCTCGAAAGCGCCGGCAGCAGATCTTCGCGAGCGGTCAGCGCGTTGAGATTGAGCAGTTGCTTGGAGGACAGGCCCTGATCGATCTCCGCGAGCCCAGCCGACTTCGCCTGGTAGACCAGATGCAGCCCGAACGCCACTACCAGCCCGGCGGCGGCCACGCCCAGCAGTTCATTCCGGCGCCAAGTCTTCTGTGCGCGCGCTGTTCGCGGCCGGTCGGCCGCCGTACTCCGCGTTACGGCCATTTAGCTCCTGCTTTGGACCCCTGGGGTCGCCACGGGCGTTAAATTAGGTGATTGAAGCGAAGGGACACGGTCGTTGCGAGCCGGTCCCTTTTTGAACATCAAGGTGTATTTTATCGTGTTTAAAGGCAAGCCCCATCTGGCGCAAGAGTTTTATGACCTTCAGAAAAGAGCAGATCGCCGCGCGCCGGGTCGTGAAGGAGAGCTAGGATGAGCGAAATAGGTGCCGACGTCCAGATCTGGCGCTACATGGATATGCCGAAGTTCCTCTCGATGCTGGACCGCAGGGCGCTGTTCTTTTGCCGCGCTGACCACCTCGGCGACAAGCTCGAGGGCTCGGTCACACAGGCGACCTTGGTACAGCGCGAATGGCTCAGGCACAACCCGCCGGCTGGGATGAGTCAGCACGCCATCGAAGCATGGGCTGACCACCAATCTGAGCCGCGAACATTCCTTTTGCAACACGTCTTTGTAAACTGCTGGCACATGGGGGCCCACGAGTCGATGGCCATGTGGCGCGGCTACGGTGGCGGGGATTTCGGCCTCGCGATTCAGTCCACCCGGGCGGTGCTGGAGCAAGCTTTTCCAAAGGTATCGGCTATTCCGGGCCGCTCACCGATTGGCGTGGAGGCGGTGACATACGGGGACTACAACTCGCCGGAGGAGTATGTCCCAGGTCGACCGCTTGGGCCGTTCCTCTTCAAGTCGAACGTGTACAAACACGAGTCCGAACTGAGGGCGCTTTTTCTTGATCTCGGTGGTGGCGAGGCTGCCGCCGGCATCGAGGTCACAGTCGACTTGTCTGCGCTGGTACAGGCAGTTGTGGTTTCGCCGCTCGCGCCGGCGTGGTACGAAGAGCTGGTCCGCAGCACCTGCCGAAAGCTCGGCTGGCAATTCTCCGTTAGGCCTTCGGCGCATTCGGGGCCCCCGAGATATTGAACAATCCATGCTGTGAGGGCCTGGAGACCTTGCAGCGACCTTCTTTCGTCTGGTAGCCGATTTTATCAGACATAAGCAACCGGTTTTGCAAAAAAGCCCTTCGTGTTTAATTGCGTAAATTGACGATTGTATTCTTGAGTTGACTGCCCTTGACCTCGCGTTTCTTCCAGCGGAACGGCTTGGCACGCTGGTTGTGCCTTCGGATGAAGGCTTCAATGGCCTCGCGCAA